>ERZ825525.93-NODE-93-length-121338-cov-12.850573_pt1 | contig 121338 bp, 100 predicted proteins | sample MGYA00519930_ERZ825525 | MGnify/ENA primary metagenome ERZ825525 (study PRJEB31778, sample SAMEA3449203) | human gut metagenome | biome: human gut; feature: human-associated habitat; material: faeces | place: United Kingdom | collected 2010/2012 ... | reverse complement strand
CTCTGTTTTTGTTATGAACTGCGTAGATACAATGTTTCCATCTACAGATAAAGATCAGATTGGAACAGTAGAAGATAACGAAGAGTTGAGATGCTTCTATGTGGCAATAACACGGGCAAAAGAACGATTATTTTTAATGGCACCGAAATATATAGCCAAATTTGGATGTGTTGAAGAGGGAATTATCTCCCATTTTATTAGTGATGTTTTTCAAGTAAAGGAGTAATTTATAGTGAAATGCTTAAATTATGTTGTCAATGTGGATTTGAATCCATGTAAAAATGTAAAGCAAATGATTCCAAATGGTTGACATTGAATTATTTTTGTTTTAGCCAGTTTTGGAACCATGTAAAAGCAAATGATTCCAAATGGTCAAAAGCAGATTACATGGTGTGTCAAAATAAGAACTTATCGAATAGATCTATATAAATGGAATCTGCCAGGTGGCAGAAAAAAACTGAAAAAGCTGATCAATAATAACTGTTGTTACCATAATATTAATTTATGTTTTTGTATTTTGTCTATTGATCAGCTTTTTGCATGAAAATGAAAGTTATAAATATGGCAATGAAGAAAGTCGGTGATGATAAATTGAGAAGAAAAGTAGTCAGTTTTTTACTTGTTACACTTATGATGGCAACGATCACTCCTGTACATGCAGATGAGGTGTCAGAACCAACAACTGCTGCGACAGAAGTTACAACAACAGAAACGAAGCCGACTACGACAGAAAAAAAAGAAACAACTCATCATAAGAAAAAAACAGTTAAAAAAGATAAGAAAACAAAAAAGAAAAATACTAAAAAAGATGGAAAAAAGAAAAGTAAACAAAAAGAAAAATCTAAAAAAAAGGAAAACAAAAAATCAACAATTCCGATGCCTAAACGGGCTGTAAAGAAAAAAGGTTGTGATACTGTACAAAAGAAGATTGTAAAAATGCAATCAAAAATTAAAAAGTTGCAGAAAGAACAAAAAAATATCCGAAAAGAGATCAAAAAAGAAAATAATAAAAAAGAAAGGATTCCTAATGATAAAAATATATTTTAATAATGAATTAAAGGAAGTACCAATTGGTACAATGGTTATCGATTTAATAGAAGATAATAAAAAGACTGACTATATGGTTTGTCAAATTGGTTCGCAAATCAAAGAATTAAGACATACTCTAACAGAAAAAAATAATAATATGCCTGTCATCCCTATTGGAATAAATCATATTGAGGCTGGTAAAGCATATGAGGCAACACTTAGATATGTCATTGCTATGGCATTTCATAATTTATATCCAGAGGTTGATATTAGATTTAGTTATAATGTTTCGAGATCCATCTTTTGTCAAATTATTACTCCTAATTTTCATTTATCAAGAGCTACTGATAAAATAATTGATGAAGTAGCTAGAATTGTTAAGAAAAATTTACCAATTGAAAGAATAAATGTCACTATTGATGAAGCCAAAGAAATTTATAAAAAATATAATCATTTAGATAAATTAGAAATATTGAAATACCGTCCAGAAAATACAGTACATCTATATAAATGTGATAATTATTATGATTATATGCATTCATATATGTTGCCTTCTACAGGTTGTCTTAAAAATTATTCAATTAGACCCTATAGCCCAGGAATTATTATTCAATATCCAAGATATGAATTAAATGCTGCAATTCCGGAATTTGTAGAAGAAACAACGTATGGTAAAACGCTAAAAAGAGCCTTTATTTGGAGTAGTAAAGCAAAATTACAAACAATTGTCGATATTAATCATAAAGTGGAAGAAAACAATATTGTTGATTTTGTTCAGATGTGTGAAGCAAAACATAATACCATGCTTGCCGAACTAGGAACATATATAGAAGAAGATATCGCAAATATTAGACTCATTGCTATTGCAGGTCCTAGTTCAAGTGGTAAAACTACTTTTTGTAACCGACTTAGAATTGAACTATTATCTAGGGGAATTAATCCTGTTACGATTTCAATGGACGATTATTATTTAGAAAAGGATAAAATTTGTGAAATTCAAAAAACAACGATTGATAAACTAGACTTAGAACATATCAATTGTCTTGATATTGCTCTTTTTAATAAGGATTTATTCGATTTAATTAATGGAGAGGAAGTAACTTTACCAAAATTTAACTTTCAAACCGGAAAAAGAGAAATTGGCAAAACTATACAAGTTAATCAAAATAGTCCTATTATTATTGAGGGCATTCACGCTCTAAATGAAAAATTAACTTCTTCTATTCCTAAACATCAAAAATATAAAATTTATATTGCACCTCAAGCACAAATCAATATTGATGATCATTCACCATTAAATACAACTGACCTCAGATTAATTAGACGAATTGTTAGAGATATGAAATATCGTAATTGCCCTGCTGCTACTACAATAAATATGTGGCAATCAGTTCGTAATGGGGAATTTAAATGGATTTATCCAAATCAAGAAGGTGCTAACTTTGTCTTTAATTCCGAATTATCCTATGAATTATGCGTTCTAAGAACTAAAGCTCTTCCTGCACTTAGAGAAATTAAATCTACTGATCCAGAGTATTTGGTTGCTAATCGCTTAATTAAATATTTGAAATATTTTAGACCAATCGAAGATGAAACTACAATTCCATGCAATTCCTTATTAAGAGAGTTTATTGGAGGAAGTTGTTTTAAAATATAAATAAAAACACATTAGATCAATAAGTCAATATAAATTGCTTAAAATCTAATGTGTTTTTTAGTGTTTTTAACAAAAAATTTTAAAAAAGAACTTTTTTAAAATAAAAAAATTATTTTTTTAGAAAAACAAATAAAAAATATGCAATTTTTTTGTATTTTAACAAAAAAAAGTGTAAAATTACTAATAAGTTTGTAAAAAAACAATAAAATAATAAAAAGGAGATGAAAAAATGCAAAAAGACTATGTAAGCAGTATTTTTGGTCAAAACTTATTTACTGATGATGTTATGCGTGAATACTTACCAAAGCCAATTTACTTAAAATTAAAAAGAACCATTGAGGAAAATGTTGAATTAGATGCAGCAGTAGCCGATGCCGTTGCACATGCAATGAAAGAATGGGCACTATCTCGTGGTGCCACTCATTTTACCCATTGGTTTCAACCATTAACAGGCATAACAGCTGAAAAACATGATGCTTTTATCCGACCAATTGATACTGGAAAAGCAATTATGGAATTTTCTGGTAAAGAATTAATCAAAGGTGAACCCGATGCTTCTAGTTTTCCATCAGGAGGGATTCGATCAACTTTTGAAGCAAGAGGTTATACCGCTTGGGATTGTACATCTCCTGCTTTTTTGAAAGAAACGGCAAATGGTGTTGTCTTATGTATTCCTACTGTTTTTTGTGCCTATACGGGGGAAGCGCTTGATAAAAAAACCCCTCTTTTACGATCATGTGAGGCCCTTAACATTCAAGTAAAAAGAATTTTATCACTATTTGGTGAAAATGATATTAAAAAAATTGAATGTTCAGTTGGTGCTGAACAAGAATATTTTTTAATTGATCATGAAAAATATATGCAACGTCTTGATTTAAGATTAACAGGAAGAACCCTTTTTGGTGCTAAACCTCCTAAAGGCCAAGAAATGGATGATCACTATTTTGGTTGTATTAAAGAAAAGGTCGCTTCTTTTATGAAAGAATTAGATGAAGAACTTTGGAAATTGGGTGTGAATATCAAAACCGAACACAATGAAGTAGCTCCATCTCAACATGAATGTGCTCCTGTTTATACTAAAGTGAACATTGCTACTGACCATAATCAATTAACAATGGAAGTAATGAAAAAAATTGCTAAAAGACATGGTTTTGAATGTCTTCTTCATGAAAAACCATTTGCTGGAGTTAATGGAAGTGGTAAACATAACAATTGGTCCTTAATAACCGATAAGGGAAGAAACCTTTTAGAGCCGGGTAAAACACCTCATGAAAATGCTCAATTTTTATTATTTTTATCTGCGATAATTGCAGCAGTTGATGAAAATGCCCTTCTTCTAAGATTAGTGGCATCTAATCCAGGCAATGATCATCGCTTGGGTGCCAACGAAGCCCCTCCTGCAATCGTTTCAATTTTTCTTGGCGATCAATTACAAGATATTGTTGAACAAATAATTGATAAAGGAGAAGCTTATACTTCTAAAACGGGGGGCAAAATGAATATTGGTATTCATAGTCTACCAATTATTTTTAAAGATTCTACTGATCGTAATCGAACTTCCCCTTTTGCTTTTACTGGTAACAAATTTGAATTTAGGATGGTTGCATCTAGTATTTCAATTGCAGACACTAATACTGCTTTAAATGTAGCTGTTGCTGAAGAACTAAAAAAAATGGCCGATAAATTAGAAAAATCTACTAATATTGAAAAAGCAATCAAAAGGGTAATTAGAACAACTCTAACTGATCATCAAAGAATTATCTTTAATGGAAATGGCTACAGCAGCGAATGGATTAATGAAGCCAATAAAAGAGGACTTCCAAATGCAAAATCTTTTGTTGATGCCATTCCTGCATTAACGGATCAAAATACAATTGATTTATATGAAAAACACCATGTGTTAACAAAAAAAGAATTATCATCTAGAGCCGATGTTGATTATGAACTCTATTCTAAAACAATTAATATTGAGGCTTTAACCATGATTGATATGATTAGGAAAGAATATATTCCCAGCATTTTAAAATATTTAAATGATTTATGTGACACCTACCAAAAAATGAAAACCATTCATCCTCTAATAGAATGTGAAAGTATTTTTGATTTGATAAAAAAAATATCATCATTACTTGATCAATTAAATTTACAAGTAACCAATTTGATACAACTAGAAAATGAAGCTACGCATCTTCGTAATAGTAAACAAGCTCATTTTTATCAAGAATATATTGTACCAAAAATGAATGAATTACGCTTCATCGTTGATACTTTAGAAACAATTGTCTCGAAAGAATATTGGCCAGTACCATCCTATACTGATTTATTATTTAACGAATAAAAATAAAAATAGGTTTTTAGAAAAAATTCTTCTAAAAACCTGTTTTTATTTTTTTAATTCATACATTATAATTCCTAGTGCGACGGCAACATTCAAAGATTCTACATCATTTTGCATAGGGATTTGAATATGATAATCCATCAATGATAAAATCTCATCACGAACACCTCTAGCCTCATTACCAACACAAATTGCAAACCGACTAAATTTATCAGCTTTTTCTAAATCATAAGCCTTATTCAGTGAAGTGCCATAACATATAATATTGGATTTTTTAAATAGTTGAATCATATCTATTAAATCCCCTCTAACAATAGGAATTTTAAATAGTACACCTTGAGTTGATCGAACAACCTTTTCATTATATAAATCAACACAATCATTACTCATTACAATTGCATCATATCCTAAAGCGGCACTTGTTCTAATCATTGTTCCTAAATTACCAGGGTCATTAATATTATCTAATATAACCATTTTGACTTCATCTTTTTTTATCATATTCTTCAAATCATTGATTGAATAATTATGCATATTCACAACACCAACAATAGGTTGTGGATTTTTAGTTGATGACAATCTTTTTATAATCACATCTGTTACATAATATACCAAAATATCCTGAAATTGACCAATCATTTTTTCATCAGAAGTAATAACACACTCTAGATAATTAGTTTTACTGGCTTCCTCAATTAAATGATACCCTTCTATTAGAAATTTTTGTTCTTTATTTCTCGTTTTTTTATCTCTTAAATTGAAAAATGATTTCATTGTTTCATTATTTGGTGAGGATATTTTTATAATTTGTTTCATATTTTAATCTCCAATTTAATAACAATTTATTATTTGACATACCTATCATACACATCATTCATTCCTTCATATTTTTATCATCAAATGCAACCATTTATTTAGATTCTTTATATTTTTCAATTTTATATCAGTTAAGTTGATGGATTATAATAACTATAACTAAAATATATTGCATTTTTTAAAATAGCCATTGATTCTTTAAATTTCGATCAATTATATATTCCTTGTGCTTAAATAATATTCTTTTTTGTACATGTTATTAAGTGGCACAGCAATCATACAATCTATTATTCATATAAATTTTTCATTTACACTTTTTATTAGTTTTATAAATCAAACATTTTTTCATATAGATAATTGTAGTCTGGTATATCATAATATTTAACCATTTTTTAATAAATTAAATGAACTTTTTCATGCCTATATTGCTTTTTCGTGAAAACCTTATTGATTAAAGCATTAGACTAATTTATCGTTTACATTTTCTTATATGATTTGGTTTTTCTAATTTCTTCTAATGCCTTATTCATCACAACATCAATACCTGTTTGATACTCTTCCAAAGTTGGTCTACACTCAATATCTGGAATAAATCCAATATTTATAAATTCACTTTCATCTAAAGCTTTACTTCTTCTTGTACATATTCTAAAACCACCACCACTTTCCAAGTGGTATGTCAATGGTTGTCCAGTAGATCCATAACTTGCTGTTCCTATAATTTTAGCATTAGTATAATATTTCATTACATTAATAAAATTTTCAGCTGCTGATGCAGTATATTCATTGGATAAAATTATTATTTGACCTTCTAATTTTCCAGGTACATTTACTATTTTTGTAACATCACTATAGTTCTCATAATATGTATGCTTTATCATTTGATAACATTTTTCTCTAAATTCATTATGAGGATATTTTTGATAAAATTCTTCATCAGATAATTTATCCATATTATCAGATAATCCCCATGCTTTATATGGAGCAATATAATAAGGATGATATGCATTATCATGTCTAAATGAACTTCCTATAAATAATGATGCAACAACATCACTATAACCACTATTCCCACCACCATTATCTCTTATATCTATAATAAATGCTTTTGCTTGTTTTAATATATCATAGTTATTTCGGATTTCCTCAGGTAATTTTTTATTCATCATTGTCTTTATTTCAATAATAGCAATCCCATCTTCAGTCATTTTAATTGTATGTGAATCAGATTTAAATACTATTTTACCCTCTACTTCTTTTCTTTTTGGATAATCATATACCCAATTGGTATCTCCTATAGTTCGTTTTAAGACCTCTGTGTATACTTTACCATCATACTCTAAAACCAATTCTACTTCACTATTTATGGCACCGCTGCGTATAAATTGTCTTACACCATAAAAACAACTATCTTTCTTTTCATGCCAAATATAAGGATAAATATTTTTCTCTATATAATCGTCAATATCTACTCCATTGATTTTTTTTATTTTGCTATATCTTTTGACTCTATCTTCTACACTCTTCTTTACATTAACAATAATATATTCATTATTAATGTATGCCAATTCAAGTGGAAGTTTGGCAGAGAATTCCTCGCTTTCATATATTTCTTTAGGAAACCAAACATCTGTATGTCCATCCTTAAGCAATGCCACAAATCTCATTAGTTCAAGATAATATGTATATAAATTTTTTGTTTTTAATACTCTTGATAAAGCAATTTTATATTGTTCATCCCAATTAAAGTTTTTATCAAATTTATTCCAAAATGCAAAATTATACTCTGCTTCTTTCCATATCAGTGATAATTCAAATATTTTTTGTTCATCAGTCATATTTTTACTCTCCTTTTGCTCATCTGCTTTTTCATATTTATCAACTGAATTCATTCATTTTTCTTTTTTGTTAGTAAATGGTTTGTTATGCTTACACTTGAATCAATTCAAAATATTGACAATCAGTTGTTCAAATTGATTGGTAAATACAACATTATCAAAATATAGTTCATATTTAACCTTTAGAGGTTATCATTTGATCATTCATCATCATCCTGTTTTTTATAATTTTAACATAAACGTCTTTATTTACTACTAAATTATTTCATAATATTTTCTATCCGTTTCTTTTCAACATATTCTTATTATACATCATCCCACTTATTTTTTCAATTAATAACTACTCTCAAACACCATACATATTATGCTTTTTATACTTTTTTAGTAGTAAAGACTTTTCAACTAAATCTATATAATTCAATTAAATTTTGTTTTTAGAAAAATAAGATGCTATCCATTTTATTGTATAGTAAATGTGTACATAAGCGTCTGCAACCTAACTATCTAATACACTCTTATTGTAGATTTTCGCTTAATGCTCCATAATAGGTAAACTAATACTGATTTTAATGAAAAACGTTTCATACTATATAAATCAAAATGACAGAATTAAACATAGTATGATATATTCATATAATATAAAATAAGCCAAATGAATCCAAATCACAAAGATAACTATCTATGTTTTATTATGCACTGTGCGAACAAATAAAAAAAGAGTGCAATTAACTCAATTGCACCTTTTCTTTTTTAAAACTATTTACCTTGTAAATTTGATTGAGCCATAGACACTAAACGACGAGTGATTTCACCACCAACTGAACCGTTTTGACGAGCTGTTGCATCAGGGCCAAGGTTTACTCCTAATTCATTTGCAATTTCATATTTCATTTGGTTAATTGCATTTTCAGAACCAGGTACTACTAATCTATTTTTAGAGTAAGATGAGTTATTCATTCATTTCACCTCCTGTCAAAAATAGTATTGACACTTTTTAGTCCTTTATTACAAATATCTATTGGTAATTTATGGCTAAAACAGTTCATCAATTTCAATTTTTTTATCCTCATTAGGTTTAATTTCAAGATAATCATAATGTCGATTTATTCTTAAAACAATTCTTTTGGTATTATCTAATGCTTTATTGATCATATCTTCAAAATTTATTTTGTTTTCTTCTGTTATAGCACAATTCAAATTCGGTTTGATTTGAGGATGTCTTGGTACAAAAACTGTACAACAATCTTCATATGGCAAAATAGAAATGTCATAAGTTTTAATTTGAGTTGCAATATGAATAATATCTTGTTTATCAAAGACAGCAAGCGGTCTAATGATAGGTATCTTCACAACACTTTCTATTGTATCCATACTTTCTAAAGTCTGACTAGCAACTTGGCCAATATTTTCACCATTAACAATTGCTAAAGCCCCAATTTTTCTTGCTAATTTTTCACTAATTCTATACATCATTCTGCGCATAATTGTAATACAATAATCTTCTTTAGTAAACTCATAAATAGCCTTCTGTATCTCCGTAAAAGGTACAACATATAAATTGATATCTTGATATTCCGTATAAGGAACAATGGTTTCTAATAGATCTATTACCTTTTGAACAGCCAATGGGGATGTATATGGAGGTGCCGCAAAATGAATGGCATCTATACTCATCCCTCTTTTGATTGCTAAATATCCAGCAACCACACTATCGATGCCACCTGAGATCATCAAAAGAGTTTTACCAATACTACCTGCTGGAAAACCACCAAGTCCTAAATAGATATGAGTAAAAATAAAAGTACCCTCACTTCTTACATCTAAATATAGTGTAAATTCAGGTCGATGTACATCCGCTTTTAACCCTTCAATATGCTTGAATAAATAACTACCTACATGTTTAGTTATTTCAACGGATGTTAACAAAAAATTTTTATCTGCTCTATTCGTTTCAATTTTAAAAGTTTTTTTACCCTGATTTAATTCTTTTTGAACCAACTCTTTGGCTAACAAATTGATATCATTAAGATTAGACTTACATCTTGAAACAACGCTAAAAGAATATATTCCTGGAATTTTCTTTAAAATTTCAATAATAGGTTGCGAATCTTCGTTATTTAGCATAATATAATAGCGCATACCTCTTGATTCAAATGATAACTGTTTAAACTCCTTTAGAGCTCTTTTTATATGATTTTGTATTCTAATTGTGAACTGTTTACGATTTGATTTTTTTAAACTTAGTTCACCATATCTAATTAAAATATGATCTTCCATTTTATCTATTTCCTAACTCTTGTAATTTTTCAATTAAATAATCAATTTCTTGATATGTATTATGATGGGATAAACTTATTCTTATCATATTATAAGATCTTTCAATACTATTTGTTAATGCATAAACCGAACGTTCAAGAGTCTTGGTTTTCTCATTACAAGCAGAACCAACTCCAACGATAATATTATTTTCTTCTAAATAATGCATAACTGTTTCACCTTTTGTTTTTTTAAAACTAATACTTAAAACATATGGTGAATAATAATCACCTTTTTTATTTATATCAATAAATGGTAATTTACTTATTCTATCAATTAAATAATTATATAATTTATGGACATAATGATAATAACTATCCATTTTTTCATAATTTATTCTTAGCGCTTTTGATGATGCCACAATTAAAGCCGCATCATAAGTTCCCGGTCTTATTTGATTTTGTTGGTGACCACCATAAAAAAGCGGCTGAATTTGTAAATTTTTATTGGCAATTAAGGCTCCAATTCCTTTTAATCCTTCAATTTTGTGAAAAGTTAATGTCATTAAATCAAAATCATTAAACTCAAAATCAGGTTTAATCTTGCAAACGCCTTGAACCATATCAACATGAAGTTTGGCATGTGATTTGCTTTTCACCATTTCAATAATTTTTTTCATCGGATTAATACTACCAATAATATTATTTACCCACATAATGGATACTAAAATGGTATCTTTTGTAAGAGCATTTTCTAATTCATTTAAATCAATTATACCATTCGAGCATTTTAAATATGTAACTCTAAATCCTTCTTTTTCTAATGCTTTAAAAACATGATAGACAGAAGCATGTTCAATTTCGGTTGTAATCAAATGTTTATTTTGATTTTTATATGGTAGGGTCACTCCCCTAATCGCTAAATTATTCGCTTCTGTTGCACCTGATGTATAATATATCCTTTTTTCATTTAAATTTAATATTTTTAAAATTGATTTAGATGCCCTATCAATTAAAGTTTTTACAAAAACAGCATCTTTATACATACTACTAGGATTAAACCAATATTCATCATTCATTTTATTATAGGTTTCAACTACTTCTTTTAATGGTTTTGTAGTTGCGGCCGAATCAAAATAAATCATTTTATCACCTATTTTCTTGTTTTTATTCATTATACTACAAAAGCAAAACTTTTGCAAAAATTATAATTCTTAAGTATAATACAAATTGTAAAGGAGGAAAGCTTATGAAACATGTTGAGTTTGTGCCAACTGGAGTATGCTCAAGATTAATTAGTTTTGATTTAAGCGATGATGGACGTATTCATAATCTGGGATTTCTAGGTGGTTGCTCTGGTAACTTAAAAGCAATCTCCAAATTGTTAGAGGGTAGATCCGCAAAGGAAGCTGCAACTATTCTTAATGGTAATACTTGTGGCCCACGTCCAACTAGCTGTGCTGATCAATTGTCAATAGCATTACTTCAAGCAATTGAACAAAATAAATAACGTAAATATTAAAAAAGTGATCTAATAAATAGGTCACTTTTTTTATTATTTAAATATTAATCACAAACTAATTCATATATATAACGATTACCATCTTTGCCCACTCTTTTTACGACTTCAAGATATAATAAAATATTTAGAGTTAAAGTTGCTTTCGCTTTAGTTATTTTTGCCTTCATAGCTAAATCCTCTGAAGTAAATTGTTTGGTTAAATGTAAATTGTTCATTATAGTTTGATAATCATTATTATTGTTTAAATTTATTTCTACATATAAATTTTGTGGTATTTGTATTTGTCGTTTATACCCTTTGTTTTTAAAATATTTTTTTACCATTACTTGTCGGTATTCATCCAAATCAATTAGTAATATTTTAATATTTAAATTAGGATTTTTAAGATACAACTTAATTTGATAGAGTTCTTTAAATGCATCAAAGATAGACCCTATTTTTGGTGATTTATGAGGATTAGAAATTACCCCATTATCATCAATTTTATAAATTATTTTTCTATGAGCAATCGGATAAACAATTGTTACTACATAATTTGTTAAAAAGCAATCCAACTTTTTGCGAAGTTTATTAAAATTACTAGTTTGTATCTCATATATAACATTATTTTCAAATACATCAGCATAAAATACGCCTCTAGACAACTTATTTATTTTGACTTCATGTTGATTATCATCACTACATATATAATATTTCATCGTTTTATGAAGTATCTTTTCTTTTTGAATGCCAATTACATTTTCCTTTTTTATAAACTCTTTTGCAAGATGATATGCATGAATCAATTTTTGATTGTTATCTTGCATACCGATTACTTAATTTTCCAATCGTAGCAAAAACAATGAAGAAAATTAAATTGACAACAACAACACTTGCGCCAAACGGATATTCGGTAAAAATGAAAAAAGCAATTAAAAATGAGATAACCGAAATAAGTGCTGAAGAAAAAATAACATGTTTGAACTTTCTAAATACTTGCATAGAAGAAAGTGCAGGAAAAATAATAATACTAGATATTAATAAAGTTCCCATTATTCTCATTCCAATTACAATCGTAATAGCAGTTAAAGAAGCAAACAAAATATTAAAAAGTCTTGTATGAATACCTGTTGCTTTTGCAAACGATTCATCAAACGTAACCGAAAAAATTCGATGATATAAGAGAATAAAAGTTCCTATAACCAAAATAGAAGTAACTAACATAATAATAAAATCTTGTTGATTGGCAAAAACGATACTTCCAAACATCAAACTATTGATATCAGTAGTAAAACCTCCATGTTTCATTGACCCAACTAAATAACCAATAGCCAAAGCACTAGATGAAAATAGTCCTATCGCCGCATCGCTTTTTAGTTTTTTGCTTTCACCAATTCTAAGCAAAATGTATGCCGCAAGCACAACAAGTGGGATAACAATTAAAATAGGGGCATCAGTAAGTCCAAGTCCAATTGCCACCGCATATACTCCAAAACTCACATGACTTAAACCATCCCCAATCATAGAGTATCTTTTAAGCACTAAAACAACACCTAAAATAGAAGCAGTAATGGAAAGTAAAATTCCCACTATTAAAGGATATTTTATGATATCAAAATTATTGAAAAAGTTTTGTACAATTCCTGAATTAATCATTTTCATCACCTACTTCAAATAATTGGTGTCTAGATAATAAATATTCTTTTTTAAGATGGTTTTTATATTCCTCGGGATTACCGCAGAAAAGACATTCTTGACTAAGATGAATAACTTTATTCGCATGTTTTAATAAATCTTCAACAAAATGAGAAACAATAATTAAAGTTACTCCTAACTCCTTATTGATTTTATCTAATACCTCATATAATTTTTTAGCTGTCGAACCGTCAAGTCCTGTAAATGGCTCATCTAAAATTAATACCTTATCAGTTGCACAAAGAGCTCTTGCTAATAAAACTCTTTGTTGTTGTCCACCAGAAAGTTCACTAAAAGAACGATTTTCTAAATTTTCAATTTCTAAAACCTTTAACATCTCTCTCGTTCTTTTTATTTCACTTTTATTATAAAAAGGACGAAACCCAACTCTATTTAAACATCCAGAACGAACTACTTCATAAACTGAAGCAGGAAAGTCTGTTAAATTATCATTGTGTTGAGGAAGATATCCAATAGAACGTTGTGATACGTCTTTAGCAAAATTGATTTCTCCTTTCAGTTTTGAATTCAGACCTAAAATCGTTTTTACTAAAGTGGATTTCCCACTACCATTATCACCGAAAAGACAAACATATTCACCATCATTTATTTCAAAATTGATTCCTTTTAAAACCACTCTATTCTCATAACCAATAACAAGATTTTTACATTCTAAAATCATCTTCTATTCTCCTTTTTCCAAGTTTTTCAGTATTGTTTGATCAACCTTTAACATCTTCGCCAAATTCACTACATTTTGTCTCATTATTGACAAATAAGAAATATTAGGATTATTAAAATCTAGAGCACTTACATTATGACCAGAATGCAGTTCTAAAATGGTCGCTCCTGTATGTGAAGCAATCATCTTGCATGCTTCTGTATTAATTAATTCTTTAGAAAAAACAACAGTAATCTCTTCTGCTTTCATTTTTTCAATAAAATGCATTAAAGTATCAATGGAAGGCTCGGTTTCAGTTGAACAAGTAGAATACACTAATTCATATTCCAGTCCATAAAAATATGCTAAATAATAAAAAGAAAAAGGTGAACCAAAATACATTGTCTTATTTTGAGCATTGTCCACAATCATTTTAAGATCCTCATCTATTTTTAACAATTGATGGATGTATTCATTCGCATTTTTATCTAAAATCTTATTTCTAGTTCCTAGAGGATCTTCAAGAGAACTACTAATGGCTTGTTTTATTTGTTTAACCATTGAAACAGCATACATAGGATAAATCCAATAATGAGGATCATAAGAATGAACGTGAGTATGTTCATGATTCATTTTCTCTTCTGTATGTTCCCATTCGTCTTCATCTTCAACTTTTAATAATTCAATATCATCGCTTTTTGATAAATTCACAACTAATGTTTTACTAGAAAACGATAAGTCACTAACCCATGTTTCCATTTCATCAGCAGTATAAATAAAAATATCAGCACTTTTAATTGTAATCAAATCTTTAACACTCGGATCATACGTATGCGAATCTTGACCTGGTTTAATAATCATTGTTACATCAAATAGGTTTTGTGTTTCTTGATCAGTTCCAATAATTTTGTTCACCATATCATATTCAGGATATAATGTTGTTACAATTTGTTTTTTTATCGTTGATCTTTGAATAAAGGCACAACTAGTTAAACTAACAACTAGCAAAATAGAAATTATAATCAATAAAGCTTTCTTTCTCACAATGTCTTTTCCCCCTTACATTTTGCACACATGCCATATAAAATTGTTTTGGTACTATCTACGACGACTCCATATTCTTGTTCAATTTTTACATCCATTTGTTTTACAATTGGGTTTTCAATATGCAAAATAGCACCACAATTTTGACATTTAAAATGAATATGATTGGAATTATCACATGTTTTATATTGATAGCATGAACAATTTTTATCTATATTGTATTTCATTATTTCACCATTATCGATCATAAATTCTAAATTTCGATAAAGTGTCGCTTTACTAACAGGTGTTTTATTTTTTGTTAAAAGTATCATCAGTTTATCAACCGTAAAATTATCATTGGGATGATTTATAAAAATATCTCTTATTTGACTTTTTTGTTTGGTATGATAATTTTTTAAATTATTCACTTTATCACTCCCTGATTGTTTATCTTTCATATTATAATTTGAGACTAAGTATCAAATTCATTATACAATATTTTTAATAAATTTGCAATTTTGATGAATAAAAAACTTGATTCTAATTGAAAATCAAGTTTTTTAATCTTTATTTCCTAGGTTTAGATTTCATCACTTCTTTTAATGCACACTTAGGACATACTAATACTTTAGCATCCATTCCCGCATTATAAGAAGTAATATCTTTAAGAAAAGAAATCTGAAATTCATAATGACACTTAGGACAAACATAAAGATATATTTTGCTTCTTAAAATATGAATCGCTAAATATAAAGCCAAAACTACTATGAAAAAACCTAAAAGTACATATAAGCACCACTCATATTTGATGATAAAAATAAATCCCAAAACAAAAATCACAATAACTAGAAAATAAATCCATTTGATTATTTTTAAAATCTTTATTTTTGTTTGCATTATTTTTTTTCCTTTAATAATTTTTGTGTAATAGATTGTTGCTCCTTATAATAGCTATCATCGGTTAATTCAATGGCAATATTTAATAAATATAAAACCGTCTCATCATCTTTCATAGTTTTTGCATAAGCTATAAACTCATTGATTGTGTGAATTACACTAGCAGATATGCCATGTTGTAAATGATATTTAGCAAAAATATTTTCAATATCTGCTACATTTTTAATCTCAATTTTACCATTTGTTGCTACCAAATCATTCACTAAATCTTTATTTATTGGTTTGGTGCGATAATTGTCACTAGTAAGATAAGCAACAATAGCAATATCATAACATTTTCTTTTTTCGTAAAAATAAGCAATATACTGATAAGCATTCGCTAATTGTTCTTTTGTATAAGCATATTTTAAACTCTCTTTAATTAACTCAAATGCTTCTTCATGCTTATTTGCCTTATCATAAAGTAGTACTAATTCTTGCATAACATATTGACATCTAGGATTGTAATTTAACGCTTCTTCTAGTGCTAAAATAGCTTCTTCTAAATTATTTTCTAGTTGATAAATACAAGATAATTGATACATATAATAAGTTATCGGTTCAGGATATCTTCTAACTTTTAGATTTTTAGCATTCTCAACATTTTCACAAAAGATAAAATACTCAATCATTTGATCAAAATCATAATAATTTTGCTCTCTCACATAAGATGCTTTTTTAAAAGTTTTTGATAATTTCAAAAGAATTTCTTTTGCTTCTTGAAATTTTTCATCAGCCAAAAGTTTGACAACCTTTTCATATTCTTGTCTTCTTTCATCTAGGATTGCATGCGTTTTTAAATCTAATTGTTCTTTAATTTTAGGATCTAAATATTGAAAAAGCATATTCGCAATCGCATATATTACTTCTTCATTATTCATTTTTTTATAGATCTCTAGTTCCGTTTGAAGATAAGCAATATCAATATCTTTCTCTTTTGTTAAATGAGATCTAATCTCATCAATAATTTCTTTATTATTCATTTTTTTCCTCTAAATATTGTTCTTTATGTTCCTTATGCAAATCAACTAATTTACTTGTCAATGCCATTTGATCAATAAGTAATTTAACAATTGATTCTAATTCAGAATTTTTACGATAATCAGCTTTACAAATATACCCTACTCTTTTATCTTTAAAAAGACGCTTTGCGATATCAATCGTATCTTTATGATAGATTGCGATTGATTCACCACCTTTCATTTTTACCAGTTTCATACAAGGAACATCCGTCATTCCATCCCCAATATATATCATATTTCGATAAGGAATTCTTCTATCATCATGATCAATGACACTATTTAACTTCTTATCATCTAACTGTTCTAAGGCGCCTTTAGAAATCCTAAAAATAAACTGCGTTTTAGTTGTAAAATTGATAACTTGTTTAGGCCAGTCGGCATTACCACTTTTGTTATAGTAAAATTCACAAGCATATATTTTTTTAAATTCTTTAGCAATTGGTGTTCCTTCAATAATCTCTTTTAAACCTGAAGATAAAATATAATGTTCAACTAAAATACCTTGACTTTTTCCATACTCATTGATCCTTTTAAACCAAGTTTTTACTCCTTTAAGAAAAATTACATCCTTGCCTAGATTCATAAAATCAGCCTTTTTTATACCAACATTTTTATTTTTAGCCATTTTTATCATTAAAAACATATATGATAAAATTCGATCCATATTATTTTTCTCAGAGATTTCATTTGATTCTTTCCAAAATGCTTCTGCATTCATCCCAACACTTGGAATAAAACTATATTCTTGCATATCTTTAGCACAAAGCGTTTTATCAAAATCATACATTAATGCAACAATTGGTTGTTGTTTTTCCATATTTACCCCCTAATGGTTCTTTCCTTTTTTAATAACTCCTTTATAAAATGCATAGCCATATAAACCTAATAATAGAATACTGCATATTATGGTGAGAATTGATACTGCAAACGAAATCCAAAAAATAAACCACCACTGGAATCTTAAAATACCTTTTTTAAAAATATATATGAAAACATAAATACTGCTAATAAAACCGCCAGATAAAAACATATAAACGATTTGATAAATCATTCGGTAAGAAGAAAGTTCTTCCATCATTTCTTGTTCCAAACTTGCATCAAAGATATTACCAACAAGTATAAAAGTGACAATCATTATAATTGGAATGAGGATTAAATATGAAACATAGAAAGCCATATTTAAACGATTTCCATAGTACCAATCATAATTAGATCGATGCTGACCTCTTTTCATTTTACTATTCGCATTTGTTCTTTCCGCTAATATATCTCTTTCTAAGAAGTCTTCTTTATGAATACGTAAAATTGGACACATTTTAGTTATTTCATCATCAGATGGATCTATCTTCCCTTTTTCCCACAATTTTACTGTTTGAACATCAACATTTAATTGTTCAGCAAATTCTTCTTGTGAAAGTCTAGCTTCCTCTCTTAATACTCTAATATTTGTATGTATGCTACTCAACTTATCACCTCATTTATAATTATAACAAATATGTTCATTATTTTTTAAAAATATGCAACAAATACATATAAATAAATTGCATATAGTACAATAATATGCTATAATTGAATTATGAAAAATATTAAAAAAACAAAAAACAACTTATTCTTGATAGCATTAATGATGTCAATTCTATTTGTTCCTGGTATCTTAATGATTATTTTTGGCTTTATCAATCATATCATTTTTATTGGCGTAATTGGAATTATCATTGTTGTAATTGATTTTTATGGTCTTCCTATTGTATGGATGCGATTTGGTGAATATAACTATTATTATCGCCTTTTCTATCAAATAACCGTTGAAAAAATTAACTACGTAACTTTGCTTGCTCAAACCAATCAAAGAAAAAAGGATAAATTACTAGCAGATATTCATTTTCTAATTGGTAAAGGATATTTAACTAATTATATATTAAAAGATAATGAAAGATTAATTGATCTATCTCAAGCAGATGATAAAGGGGAATATATCGCTAGTTTTATGAATGATATTACAATTATTAAATGCCCTAATTGTGGCGCCACATGTAAAATTTCCGATCATATACATCGTTGTAATTATTGTGGCACATTATTGGATAAAAAAAGTACTACAAAATTGTAGTACTTTTTTATTCAACATTTATATATTTAGTGCTATCTTTATATGTTGTATCCTCTTCTGGTATAACAACTGTTAACACACCGTTGTGATAAGTTGCATTAGCCTTAGCATCATTTGAACATCCTACATAAAAACTTCTTGAATATTCACCATTGAATCTTTCTTGATGAAGCCATTCGCAGTCTTGACTATCACAACTTTTAGTATTTTTATCAGAACCTACCCATACAGTTAAATAACCATCATTTAATTGTACTTTAATATCATCCTTTTGATATCCCGGTATATCAATATCAAAAACATAGTTACCTTTTCTTTTTGAAATATCAGTTCTCATAAAGCCATTTTGATATGATTTGCCAAAAGGATATGGTGAAAAGAATTCATCAAATAAACTTGGTGCATCATAATGATTTTTAGTTATAAGTTTCATTTTTTATTTCCTCCTATTTTTTATAGTATTAGAAGAATTAAATGATTTATACTAAAAATTTAAAAATCAAAACTGGTCTTTTTAAAATATAAAACCCCCATTCAATACCAAACTGAATCGGGATTTATATCGTCCTATTTTTGTGCCTACTTTTCCTTGACTATTTCACTATCTGTTCATTTACTATCCTTTTTTGTTTTTTCTTTTGTAAATAATCTAAATAAGTAATGAAGAAAATACCTAAAATTAAGAAGACTACGCATAGCATAATATGTAATCCTAAATGACTTCTAATTGAATCTATAATAAGAATGGCTTTTTTGTTATATGCTTCTCGATAAATGGTAATAGGTGAAACAATTAATAATCCTAAAATGGCATACCAAACAATTGAAGAATGTTGTTTTAATAACTTAGATATCATTTTAGATATACCAATCACGCCCAATAAAATACCAACCATAAAAGGTAATATAATCCATAAATTCTCTATTAAAGGAACAAAATTTAGTTTTAAGATTCCTTTAAAAACTTTATCCAACATTAACATTAAAGGATCATACATCCCAAATATCAAAAGAATGGTCATTCCACTAGCAGCTGGAATTACCATTGTCGCACTCGCAATGGTTGCTAAAACAATAATATAAAGAATCATACCAATAGTTGGTGTTTCTATGGTAATACTAGATATACCAAATTTATCACTATAAGTCATTAACAAACCGATTATCAAAAAAATGACATAGCTTACAATATCAGCCACTTTTAATCTTTCCGATCTTATTTTTCTCAAAGTAATTGGAATCGTTGCAATTACTAATCCAACAAAAAAACTTGCAATAATTAATGGGAAATAATTTAAACATATTGCAATGGTCAAAGTCCCTATGACAATTCCTATTATTGTACCAATTCCATATAACCAAAGTTCCTTAAAAGCCTCAATTGGTTTTTTTGAAAGTTTTGCTAAAGATGCTGTAAAGTTTTCATATATCCCTAAAATAAGTAACATGGTTCCCCCACTAAATCCTGGTATTAAACAACTAATGCCAAATAAAAAACCATATAATATTTCTTTTAATCTTTTTTTCATTCTATCACCATTACCACATCTTATTATAATAATGATGAATTTATTCAAAAAAGAATACATAATTATTATCTTATTTTCAATCGCTTGTTGTAATTTTTCTAATCACTTTACAAGGATTGCCAAATGCCAAACAATTTTTAGGAATATCCTTGGTAACTACGCTGCCACCACCAATAATTGTATTGTCACCAATTGTTACACCTGGCATTACTCTAACTCCACCACCAATCCATACATGATTACCAATTCGAATAGGCTGAGCATATTCTAACCCTTCATTTCTTTTTTTAACATCAAAAGGATGATTAACAGTGTAAAATCCACAATCTGGACCAATAAAAACATGATCACCAAAGATAACTTTTCCTGCATCTAAAATTGTACAGTTATGGTTTAGAAAAAAATTATTTCCTATTTCAATATTATACCCATAATCACACCAAAAAGGTGCCATAATTATAAATGTACCCTTTATTTTCCCCAAAATTTTTTTTATGATTTCTTCTTTTTGGGTTGTCTGTGATGGTTTTACTATATTAAACTCATAACATAAATCTTTACATTTCATTCTATCCTCATTCAAAACCGCATCATTGGCATTATATACCATTTGTCTTAACATTTTATCTTTTTCATCCATTGTTTCACCTCTTTATAATCATAGTATAACAAATATATGCAATAAAAGGAAGTCATTATATAATAAAAAGTATGGTACTTGATACAATTACCATACTTTTTATACTATTGATTACTTACTCAATTTTAATAAAGGCATCAAAACCAGCCGCTTTAACTTCAGCAAGAACCGCTTCAGCATTTGCTCTTACTGAGAATGCTCCTACTTGTACACAATATAAAGTTCCATAAGTCTTGATATATCCATCAAAACCTGCTGCTTTGATTTGTGTAAGTAATGCTTCAGCATTCGCTCTTACTGAGAATGCTCCTACTTGTACACAATATAAAGTTGTTGTTTCATTCATTTCATTATAAACAGCTTGACGGAAATCATTCATTGTTTTACCAAATTTAGAAAACCAATGACCAGGATCAGCATGATTGGATGCAACGCCACGTTGATATCCTTCAAAATGACCAATAATAACGCCATCTGCTAATGGATTAAAATTATATAATTCGCAAAGATAGGCACATAATTCTACCGCTTCTTGGTATACCGCATTAAAATAATTGGCATCTGTTAGATCATCTTCACATATTTCAAAACCAATATGGGTATTATTTGCTGCCCCACCTGCATGCCATCCTCTCATATTCCATGGAAGAGTTTGATAAGTAGCAACCGTTCCATCAGCCAATTTACCAATAAAAGCATGAACACATTTTTGTTGACCATCTGGTTTTGCTTGATTCCAATGGTTTCCACCTGTATTAACACCAATTAAACCATCATTAGGTGCCAAATAACGTCTTAAATTAGGATTATTGGCACCAGTTGAATGAACCATAATGCCTGTAGGTGTTATATATTGACCTGCTTTATAGCAATCATTATTTGTTAATATTAGTTGATGAAGATTAGGATCACCTGCTGCTGAAACACTTTTGGGTTCAGTCGTAAATCCTAATAACAAACAAATTGAAAATACACAAATTAAACTTAAAACTTTTTTCATAATTTCATTCTCCTTTTCTTTTTAAAATTTTTATTATCAATCTTTAATACTTTTGTTTTATTCTTCATTGTCTTTCCTACTAGACAAATGAAAAACAAATGATTTCCATTATATTACCATTGTTATCACTCCCCAACCATTTATCATTTACATCATTTTGACTCCTTGTTTTAATTATATCATCAGCAGTTGTCGAAAAAAGAAGAAAATTATACAAAACTTAAATTTTTTTATTTAAAATTATATATATAGGAAAAATATGACATATTAAAAATAAAAAAGTAGAAATTCATCTACTTAAGAAAATCTAACCTAATCAATCAAAAATATCTTCTATTTTTGCTATTGAAAGATTGTTAATAATTCAACAAAACTATTTCATCATTTTTTATACTATACATACAAATTATCCATTTATTTTAAAGTTTTTAATGTTTCTATATAATTTTTAACTCGTATAAAATCATCCGAATCATTATAATTAAAATAATTACAAACTTCTTTCATCGCCTTATCAAATAATCTCATTGCTATTTCTAATGATTCCCAACATATTTCTATACTCTCAAGTCTATAAGTTTTTAGTACATCTATACATTCATCTTTTGTTAAAAAACGTAATAGCCATTTATTATGCTTACCTGTATTCAGTGGAAATCCATATCTAACACCTGCTAAATATCCAAGCATTCGGTTTAACTCAACTCTAAGAATTTGTTCAAAATGCCAATTAGCAAATAAGAGCTCTTCCCTTAGTAATCCTTTTGCTACATAAGTGCATACAAAAAAGAATTCGTTTGCACAATCTCTAATAAATGCAAAACTAGGCTTTTGAATCCAAAAAGTCTCATCCGAAGGATAAAGAGACTGAGGACATATGCCATCTTTATCAATTAATACTTTAATAAGCGGATCTTGTTTAAAGTATCGATCAATATCAGTTATGGGAACTAAAGTAAGATCTATTTTTATTCCATCAGAAAATAACATTAAATAAGAATACCATCCCTCAAATAAATCCGGTGAAAATAAATCCATTGCTTCTGGTTTTTGCATAAAAACTATATCACCAAATACTTTCAACCATTCATCAGATTGTTTAAAACCATCTACATCAGTGACTAAAAAGGTAATATCATAATCTTGCCATATATCAGGCACAACATTGGAATTAACTCGACTACCTTCAAGGGTCATTACACGTATTTTATCAGAAGAATGAGCAATTTTTTCAAATAATGTAAACATTTCAGCTGATGTTCTCATTTGTTATCACTCCTTTATTTTATCTAACTCCATTTTCATTTTTTTATTTTTAGTCTTAACTCTTTCTATTCGGCATTCTTCTTTATATAATGATTTACCTTTGGATAAATTGTAACTATGGTTTATCCATTCATATATGTCATTTATATCGACCGATCCATCAAGTTTTATAGTGATCCAATATTTTTTGTTCATATGATAACCTAAAAAATATTTCTTATTATCCACCATTTTTTCTATTCTTTCTGGTTCTAGCAATAAATCAATAATCTCAATACTTCCTTCTTCTTTGATCCCTATCTTCGTTTTCTCAACTATAAGTAATATACCATACCACTTATTATTCTCTTTATTTCTCCATATAGCATTATTAGGAAATTTTTTCCATAAGTATTCCAAATCATCATTATATTTTTGTTTTATATATTCAATAATTAATTTGGCATATTCACTTTTAAATATATTTTTACAACAACAAGTACTTTTTACTGTTTCAATAATATTGTTATATTCTTCTCTTATCTTACCTATATATTCACCTGTTGCATTTGTGACATCGTAAAGAATGAATTTTTCATTTGTAGAAAGATCTATTACATCAGAACATATTGAATTATCCTTATCTATTTTTATAATTAAAGAAAATTGATTATCTATTATTTTAGTTTCATACTCGTAATAATTATCCTTTTTGATAAATCCTAATCCCAATAATTTTTCAAAATTTATTTTTAAATCTTTTAATATGATTTTATCTATCACTATAACATCACCTCAATAAGTTATTCTTCCGTTTCTTTTTTATTCATTTCAATCTTCATTTATATTCTATTATAAAAATAACAAATATTTAAACGAAACAAACCATATTAAAAACGAAAAAAGTATTGATAACAAGAAGATTCGTATCAATACTTATATTTTTTAATGACAAAAACGATATATTTTGATACAATGTTCATCTCTATGAATATCATTTACTTTTGAATCAATTTCCGGTATAGGAAACATTTTAGATTGATTTTATCGTCTAATTCAAGCACAATATCTTTTTCACCTATTCGTTCAAAACCTCTATGTTCGTAAAATGGATAACTACATTGATCATCTGTAAAAAGATATATTTCTTTACCATACTTTCTTCTTTCAAATTCATTTAAAAGCATTGTACCTATGCCTTTGAGCTTTGTATCGGGATCTGCTGCTAAAAAGCGAATCTCTCCGTCAGGGGTGTATTTTTCAGTATATTCTTCAAACATTTCTTTATTTGCTTGGTTATATGCCATAACACCACCCTTAAAGAAAAACTTCTGGATTTGGTCAATCAATTTGATATAACACGTTTTCCAAAATGATTTATATGGTTTTGCTTCATTTTTCATATCAACAATAATTACGCCTAAAAGTTTATCTCCCTCGTATGCTGCAATAATTTGCGAAGCATTTGTATATTCCAAATACCAAAAATATTTGCCATATGCATAAAGCAAAAACTTATTTTTAAGATATAAATTAAAGTGCATCCCCTTTATAGCATATTGTATAACCTTTTTATGATCTTTCTTTTTTAGTTCTTTTATCTCCATTTCATTCCATTTTCCAATCCATACTACACTTATTCATCTTCGTAATCTATTCTTTCAATTTTGAAAATAACTGGTCTTGTTCCGTCTGAACAACAAGCAATCATCGTGTTTTCTTCTTTCATCCAACCTTTCATAATCGAACCACCTTGCAATCCAGTATATATGTATCTTGAAATAGCATCCCATAGTTCTGAACAAAACGGCATTTTAGGTCCACCAGCCACCAAATCAGGATTACCATTTGTTTTTGTCAAAGTGTTTAATCCACAATGCCAAAAATCGTCCCTTTTCTCGTCCCGATAAAATATAAATTCATCTCCTATATTGTAGCAAGGACAAGTACCCGATTGTGGATTAAAGCAATGCTCTTGTTGCAATTCAGGATACAATTTTTTATCTATTACCGTTAATTTAACTTTGTATTTCATTATTTCACCCAATAAACCCAATTCTCTTTTCTTTTCGGCGCATTTGGATAATCTCCATCAATATATCCCAAAACGCAATGTCCTATGCCAATATATTCCCCCTCAACACCAATGTCCTTAAGCCATTGTTTCCATTCAGGCATTTCAAATTCTTCTTTTGCTCTATGTATCCAACAACTGCCTATGCCAAGTTCGTGAGCAGCAAGCATAAGGTTACCCATAACAAGCGAACCATCATAAACACAATTTGTAAGATTCCTATCTGCCAATACGATAAGTACTACAGGCGCACCATAAAACGGATCAAAGCCCTCTTTCCAACCTCCAATTTTACAATTTGCTTGTGAAAGTTTATCTCTTATTTCCTTATTCGTAACGGCAACAATTATCGGCGATTGTTTGTTCATTCCGGTTGCGGCATAAGTACCGGCTTCAATAATTCTGTTTAATATATCTTCTGGAATATCATCACTTTTAAATTTTCGAATACTTCTGCGTGATTTAATTGTATTAAGCAAATCTGTCATTTTACACCTCACTCAATTCTTATTTATCTTTTTTGTTGTTTGAACAACTTCAATAAAAATTATACTACAAAAATTTCAAATATGCAAAAAGAAACTCTCAAGTAAAGTTTCTTTTTTATTTTTACTTAATTGTTGAAAAAATAATACAATCTTTATGCACATTGTTTTATCTACAAATCATATTCAATAAAAAATCTCCCTCTTTTAGTGCAATTGTTTTTTAAGTGTTTGAATAAATCGTTTTATTACTTTTATATTTAAGTAAAATATCCCCTTTTTGACTATGCTATTTTTACTTTTTTCCAATTCAATCGATACTTCAAACATAAAAAAGGAATTGATATCTGTCGTTAAAGTATCAATACCTATGTCTTTTTATAAATTAAAAAATAGATTTGAACACTTTACTACCTCTTTCATTCAGCATAATTTTTATGCTTTATATATGAGTGTTTCAGGATGAGAAAAAATGAGTGTTATCTTTTTATGTGGATGAAGTAAAAGATTTAAAATGAACTGCTCTTTTGTACCAAGTTTAGTTTCTAATTCAAGTTTTCTATATGGCTTAAATCCACATTTTTCTTGAACTTTTTTCGATTGATTATTAAACAAATAATACCCACAAGTCAAAAAATCTAGATTTAACTCATCAAACAAATACTTGACTACAGCCCTTACTGCTTCTGGCATTATTCCATATCCCCAATAATCCTTACTCAATACATAACCAATTTCTCTACCTTTATAATCAAAAAACTCACTCAACTTTTCTTCTAATCCGTATTTTTCAATGCCTAATGAACCAATTACTTTATGATTACTTTTCAAGCAAATGGCAAAAGTCTTATCTTCTGCAATAAAGTTATCTAATATCACTTGGCTTATTTCCTTATTCTCATGATGTTTCCATCCCGCCATTTCACCGACTCCCTCTACTGAGGCATATTCATAAAAATCATCTAAATCAGAGGGTTTAAATGATCTTAAAAGAAGTCTATCCGTTTCAATTTGGATTCCATTTATTTTAAATTCTGCATTCATTTTGATTCACCACATTTCAACTTAATCAATTACATTATGGATTAGTATATCACATAACCTTACAACAAGCAAGAAAACAGATACCAACATTCCTTTAGTTTATATTGTTTGAAATGCTTATGGTAAAATTTTAGAATTTTTAAATATCTATTTGATTTTATAATATTGAGGAATTCTATTACAGTTCTTTTCAAAATCATAATCCTTTTTATCTTCTCATATATTAATTACACTTCATAATTATCTAAAGCCAATTGAATTAAAGCATTATAGATGAATTCATAATTTTCCTTATTTTAAGCATTCTATTATTCCTCTCAATATACAGGTTGAAATTTAAGCGCTTTTGAAACTAAAAAAGTCACAATGATGTTCACGACATCACCATGACTCATTTCTTATTTTTTAATAATTAAGGAAAAATATTATTGATGTCTATATCTAGCACGATTGATTTATCTTTTATTTCTTTAGGAACTTGATTATATCCTTTATTGATACATACATAATTTGCATTTGGAAATTGATAGGTCATTCTAATAAATGGGTATTTAATAATAACAGGCGTATTCCAACCAACACCAAGCTCTAAAAATAATATCTTTTTATTTTTATTATCATTTAAAAACTTTACATAATTTTCGCTTGCTTTATGCCATCCTTCATCTTCTACGAACAAATCATCTGCACGTAAATTTGGTACTATTGGTGCTCCGCATATAGGACATTTAGGAATTAAAGATATTGGAATCCTGTGATTAACTATATTTTTTACCATATTTTTTATTTGTTCTTCATTATCATATGTTTTATTATGACAATGCTTTGAACATTGGAATAATCCATAATCTCCTTGCGTATAAAACAATCTATTTTTATCAAAACCTGCCTTTTGAAATTGATGATCTACATTTGTAGTCAAAACAAAATAATTTTTATCCCTAACTAATTGATATAATTTTTCATATAGTGGTAAGGCTCCCGTTTCGTATCTATTCAAATAAATATACCTAGCCCAATATCCCCAGTATTCTTCTTTGGTTTTGAAATTATGAAACCCAGCCGAATACATATCAGTATAACCATATGCATCATGCATATATTTAAAATTGTCTATAAAAGATTTACCACTATATTCAAAACCTGCTGCTGTAGATAATCCTGCTCCAGCACCTATAACAATGGCATCTGCTTCACTTATTAACTTCCTAATTTTCGTTAAGTTCTCTTTCATAAATTTTGTAATCCTCCAAAGAATATAAATTAAATACAACCTTCAATTTGCTGTTAGTATTTTTCAAATATTCTTTTACAGTACTAATTGCTACTTTGCTAGCTTTCTTTATTGGATACTTGTATATCCCTGTTGCGATTGAGCAGAAAACTATTGATTGAAGATTCATTTCATCTGCTTTTTGCAAGCAAGATAAATAGCAATTCTTTAAATCTTCTGCAGCTTGTTTCGAAACTCCATAAAAGCATTTAGGAGCTACTGTATGGAAAATATATTTACTAGGAAGGTTATATCCACTTGTTACTTTACACTTTCCATTTTGTTCATCATTTCCTTGTTCTTTCATCACTTTGATTAAATCTCTTCTTACTTGTAAGCCGGCATGTGAATGGATAGCATTATCAATGCAATTATGTAAAGGTTGAAAACAACCTAATAATTTTTCATTACATGCATTAACAATAACATCCGCTTTTATTGTAGTAATATCACCTTTGAATAAAGCAATTTGATTATTAAATTTTAAATCATATACCTCTGTTATTTCTTTCAATTCAAGGTTATTTAGCAAAATTAAATCTTGCCATTTATAGTAGTCATCACTCAAATCATAAGGCATAGTGATATTCATCAATGCTCTAAAAGTATTGAAATTATATAGCAACTCTTGTTTGATTTGATTTTTAGTTTTCAAGTACTCTATTGCTTTATTTAATTCTTCCATAAACATCACTCCATAGTTACTGCTTTTTGAGGACATATTTCAAAGCAAGCCCCACATCTTAAGCAGTTATTTTCACTGATTTTCTTCAAATCAATATTGATGCATTTTTGTGGACATACACTAAAGCTCTTCCCACAAGATATGCATTTGTTTTTGTCTATCCCATACATCACTTTTTCTTTAAAGTTATAATTGAAAGACTACCTATAAATTAGTTTATTTGTCAAATCAAAGTATTCGCCATTATACGAAGATATACAAAACACCTCTAAAACATCACTTGTCTTCCCAGGATAAGTTCCATACATAAACCTATTATGATTAAATAAAAGTTTAAGGTATTTTCTTTCAACTTGTTCCACATATCCAAAAACCATATAAGTTTTGTTATTTTTGCATACGATTACTGACACATATGGATTATTCAACAATTCTTTATATAGAGATTTACCTCTTGCGGTTAAGAAAAAGAGACAGTTATCTTCCAAATACATCATATTGATGATTCTATTAGATAACTTTCCACCAAGCGATACTGTTGCAAAAGCTGTATTTTAATTTTAATAATCTCATTTAAAAAATCGTCAAAATTCATACTGTTCACACCTTTTAATTAAACTAAAGAGGTGCTGTTATTTTATTCTTTTATACTATTATTTTGCTGGAAAAAACATACTGACTGTCATGTCTAAATAGTTTAAGCCGCTATAATTTGAATACTTATCTATTACTTTCTGTTTCATTTCTTCTGCACTATTGCAAGTCTCTGAAATTGCCTTCAAATCATATAGATAATCAATTTTTGTTTTGGCATCTTTTAAGTCTTCCGGTGTATAATGTGAAGTTAAAATAAGGTCAAATCCTTTTCTAACATAATAATTTAATTGTGAGATAATTCCATCTGCATGAGGACATCCTGCAACAATTGAATGACAATTATGTCCCATCATATGTGTATATACACAATTGATTTCAGGAATTTCAATATCAAAAGCTTCAGCATTTGAAGTAATGATAAATTTAATTCCTGCGATTTCAATTTCGCCATCATTTACAATTTCATCTGTGTTGCAAATACTTGCATCAAAAATTCCACCAAAAGCCCCCTTAAAGTTGTTTACAAGGCCTACACCGCTACCAATTGTATTGTATTCATTAGATGTTTTTGTACCAAAAGATTTTACCTCTGGCATAAAAGAAGCTCCTGCGGCGTGATAAGCAACAAATTTAGCAACCAAATCAATCCCATTTCCATTAATATAATCTGTTAATTCACTAATGTTATTATAAAAGCAAGGAAGTTCAATACAAATACCTTTCTGATTTTTGACAAGAATAAATACTTCATCATCGATAAAATCATTTGTTTGATATGCTAATAATTTGATATCTTTGATTTGATATTCACGTATTACACCTTTCTTCAAATTAATAATTTTGCAATTTTCTTTTTTCATTTTTCTTTCCTCCATAATTTAATTTTAGTTGTAACTTATTTGATTACAACATCATTATATCAATTATTTGTTGTAATGTCAAGCATTACAACAATTTTTTTTAAAAAAAGAAAAAGCCATCATCAGATGACTTATTCGTTTGATATTAATCGATCTATATCGTTTGTTAAATCTGATAATTTTACAGATTTTAGTTTGTCTTCCATTGCCTTTTGAGCTTCTTGTAAATGCTTATCCAAAACTCTATGAATATTTCTTCCCACAGGGCATAGTGGATTCGGATTCTCATGAAAATGGAACAAATCTCCTTCTAAACTTTCCATAGCAACATAAACGTCATATAAAGTTATTTGATCTAATGGTTTTGTTATGCTTGCACCACCACTTCCAGCTTTAACTTCTACAAAACCTGCTGCTTTTAAACCTTGTAATGTTCTTCTAATGACAACAGGATTGACATTTACGCTTGTTGCAATAAAATCAGACGTTGTCTTGTAGTCCTTATTAAACTTATATATAGCCAACAGCGTGTGAACTGCAACTGTAAATCTCGATGTAATTTGCATAGAATCACCTCTTCTTATTTAATTATATTTTATCACAAATGTGTTGTAATGTCAATAATTACACCATGCTTTACATTCAAAAAAGACTCTAGTGAAAAAAATCAACTAGAGGCTTAAATATTTTACTTCTTTTTCAATAAGTTTATGGTTGCTTCAATTTGAGTAGTAAACCAATTTTCAAGATTGTCATAATTAATTACTATGTATTCTTTTACATCATCTTTCATTTGATTTAGTACTATATCCTTTGCACGTTCTAGTGCCACAAGTTGACTATATACATCGAATTTTCCCTCTATCTTTAACTTTTAAACATAATTTTGAAATACCTAAAGTATAGTATTTGGAACAAGACGATTAGAATGTCCAGATATTGGAATTTACACAATTTAATTTGTACTTAATATAGAGAGTACTTTAGTCACTATTCGGTTATGATTTTATGTTTGATTAATTTTAACATTGAATAATAAACATTATTCTATGTTAACACCAAAAATTGTTTTTTGTTCTTTAAGTTCATTCCTAATAGAAGCTTTTAGTAACGACCAATTATAACAATATTCAGATGGCACTTCTTTTCCTTTTTTAATAAGATTTTGATTAGATAAAACATTTGATGTAATATAAACATTCCAATCTTGTCTTTGAACTAAATTTAAAAAATTAATGCATATTACATCATTATAAAAGTAATAACAATTATATGGACCATAAAACCATAGTTTTCCATTGTCATCAATCATATTACCTAATTCTAATTTATCAAACTTAAAATTGTATTCAGTTAATAAAAAACTAAAGAATTTCATTAATTTTTGTTCTTCATCACAACAAATTAAATTTGATTTTCTATCAAAATGATAAGTATCAAATCCATCTACCCAATAAATTTTATTAATTAGTGAAGGCTTAAATATTTTAAATATCTTTTTTATTGAAAAACCATCTTGATAATCTTTAAATCCTGACTTATTTTTTATAGTATCAATAGCATCTTGAGCTTTTTCCTTAGAATCAAAAACACCAATTTCTTTAATTTCAAAATCTTTATCTAAATTATATTTATGAATAACTTTATATATAAACATAACATTTCAACTCTTTTCTTCTACTTTTGTTTCTTTTTCACAAACTTTTCATTAGTATCTTCGTTTAAATAATATTCATAAGCCTTCCCTTTATTATCTATTCCTAATCCACATAGTTTTAGCAGCTTACTATCAATAATAAGAAAAATTAAATCACCTCCAAATATTAATTAATTTTACAATTAGCCAAGCCGTTTTATAGTGAGTAAAACCTATAGATTACTCCATAGGAACCCTCTAAGAACCGTACGTACAGCTTTCCCGTATACGGCTCCGCCTAGTTTAGAATTTTTAAACTTGAATTGTGAAAAAATTAACCTTAATTGTTGCATATGGTACTTTGTATTGTTTCACCATTTGAGCGAAGCTTTTATTGATATAACTTCTTCTTTGGCTTCTACGATTTAGCCATTTACATAATAAATATAGTACTTTTGACCTATATTTTCTAATACAATAGCTATTGTCAGTTATTCCATAGTAGTTATAATGTCCTATAAGTTTTCTTTTTACGGCATCCATTATATTTTCAAGCGGTGCTCTACGGCTCGCTCTAATCCATTCTTTAAAGTTGCTTAGTTTTTGTTTAAATTTCTTTGATAATGTCATTCGGTATATTTTAAATCTACCATATCTAGTTTTACTGCAGATGTGTGTAAATCCTAGAAACGTAAAAGTTTCGGGTTTTCTTTTATACCAATTATAAGAATTTTGACTTGCGAATCTTCCAAATCTTATTAACTTTGTCTTCTCCTCAGCTAATTCAAGTTTGCACTGTTTTAGTCTTTTCCTTAAAAGTTCTAAGTATAAATATGCTTCTTCTTTATATTGGAAGCATACAATGAAATCATCAGCGTGATTAGTTAAACCAATAAAGCCTTTAAAGTTAGTTTTAATCTTTTCAGTCCATAGTACTAACGTATAATATATAAATATATTTGCAAGTACAGGACTTAGAATAGAGCCTTGTGTTGTACCCTCATCTACTTCAATATATTTGCCATCTTCAAGTATTCCAACTTTTAAAAATTTCTTTATTAGTCTTAGTAAGTTATTGTCACCTATATGCATTTTTAAAGCTTTCATTAATAGATTATGGTCTATATTATCAAAGAAACCTTTGATATCAGCATCTAGTACCCAACTTGTATAGTTATCACATATTGCTTTATCTAAGTATCTTAAAGCTTTATGACAACTTTTATTAGATCTAAAGCCAAACATATTGTTTAGAAACTTAGGCTCATAGATTGCTTCTACTATTTTCTTAACTGCCATTTGAATAATTTTGTCTTTGAAGTTAGCGATTGCTAGATTTCTTATTTTACCATTTGCCTTAGGAATATTTACTCTTTTAGCTGCGGTTGAATGGTATTTCTTACTTTTTAATCTTTCTTTTAGATTTGCAATATTGCTTTTTAAATTTATTTCATATTCATCTTTACTTATAGCATTTGGGCCAACAGCTTTACTCCATCTAGATCGTTGAAGCATTCTAATAATAGTTCATCATCTATTAGAGGGTAAACTGAAGTAAACTTTTCCTTTGGATTACTTCTTGCAATTTGTTCTATTCTCATAATTTTCGTTGTCATTATTTTGTCACTCCTTGAATAGTGATAATGTTTCTCCTATTGAGAACCAAACTAGTTTTTCCCCTTCCCTACGATATATTTATTGATACATCATCTTTGGTACTATGAGAAAGTCTGACTTCCTAAACCTCATTTGAATATTCTTGTATTGTTTAACTTGTTTACTCATACCTTTTATAAAGAATGGTTTAGGACCTCACCGGTTATCACACCACCATTGCATAATATGAATAGGTCTTTCAGACTCCGCCAATGCCTTTATAACTTCCATAACGCTATAAAGATGTTGCTTTCCGCCATTACAAGAGCGTCAGCCATTGAGTCTATATCCACAATTTCGGAGCTCAATACTATCTCTGTTATCTAACTGTCTACGCTTAAACCTAATGTTACCACTTCGGCTTTAAGACTCGTTACTAGTGCTTTGGCAAGCTTACTAGGTTGGATTCCCACCAACTAAATGGTGCAACATCATCGGTCGCATTGTAATAATGTGAATTAATATTCAAATGGAACATCAGGAGAATAAAATGTAATATTATTGTAGATTTTTAATGGTATCTTTTTTACTTCATTATATTTAATAAAAAAACATCTATAATCTCTTTTTTTATTCGAGTTCAAAAAAATATATAATGCACCAATAGATTTCCAATCACCAAAACCAAGAGAAAAATAGTTTTTAATTGTTGGTCTCGCATAAAACATACATTTTATATCATTTAAAAATATGGTTTCATTACTTTTTTTAATTATTATTTTATTATTTAAAAAAATTGCCTTTTTAGTTTCTAATTTTTCATAACTCATAAAACATATAACCTTTCTATTTATCAGTCCGTTTTATTTTGATATTTATCTATAGAATAAATTATTATTTAAATATATCAAAATTTATACATAAACTTTTTTATTCCATCAAACCAGCGTTTTTATGACATTCAACCTACGACATGCAAAGAAAAAGCCTTTTATATAATTATATCACTTTGAACTATTTTTTTAAAGTAATATAACAAAAAAGCCAATAAATAAACCAAAAATACTTTTTTAACAAAAACAACTTTTTGAGGAGAATTTATAAAAGTCTGATTTTTTCTAGGATATGGGATTTGAATCCCTAAAAAAGCATAAAAAACAACGTAACTAGTTGCTACGTTGTCGATTTACTTTAATGGTGGAGAAGTAGTAACGTAAAACGAATAATTTATTTTCTAAAATTTGTCCCATAAAAATTTGATAGCGCATTATTGGAATTCTGAAATCTTACTAAAAGATTACTCAATTCGCGGATTTTATTGTCTAAAAATTTTTCGTTTGTACTATGTTTTACAATGTCATTTTGCTTAAAAAATTGATGTGCAAGGTAGTTTCTTTTATCTAAAATATATTCTAACTCTGCTATATCGTTATCGCTGAAAAACTCTACGTTTTTCGCATAACCAACAATTTGTCCCATTGTCATATCTTGCATTTTTTCAAACAAATTAGTTGCATCAATATTATGCAATTTAGAAACAATTAACGCAATATTCCATTCTATGTATTGTGCATTTTCAAAAATTTTGCCAAACAAGACATATAAAATATTTATCATATTATCACCTACGCTTTTTGCCAGTAGTAATGATACCCGTTATGTGCTTTAAGTTGGTTCGCTAATTGAATTGAATTGTTCATATCTGCTATTGAAACTATACCATTATCAGACGTATTATAATACGACATAGAATATCGCCAGTCGCTATACGTTGTAAAATATACATTAGTTAACCCCGAACAGCCAGCAAATGCACCATAACCGAAGTCAGTTATATTTGGGTTTTCTAAATACACTTTTTTAACGGATTCCATACCATAAAAACAGTAAGACTCTATATTATCAAGTAAATGAATTTCGGTTAATGTATTAGGGATATAGTAATTGTAAGTATATGAACCGCTGGATGGTTTAAGAGTAACCCTATACATTTTTTCATTTTCTATTGCTGTTTTAAAATCAGGTTCATGATAGAATAGCGACAAAATGTTATTGCTGCCACACGATAATTTTGTAAGGTTATCATTATCTTTGAAAATCGTCTCCAAAGAAGTAATAGTTTTTGGAATATATAATTCTTTAAGTTGTTTCCAGCCATAGAAAAATTCCTTTTGTATTGATGTAACCGTTGACGGAACAATAAACTTATTTAATGATTGTGCGGTAGCAAAACAAATTCCAGTATTGTTTGATTTCGATAGCGACGTTAATTTTTCACAGTCTGAAAAAGCGTTTTCGCCCAAATAGGTTAATGAACCATTGATATTTATGTTGGACAAATTATTACAATTTGAAAAAGCATTGTCCCCTATATAATCAATATTATTGTCAATGTTTATTGAAGTCAAATTTGTCCAATTTGAGAAAGAACCATTTTCAAGTTTTTCGACTGACTGAGGAATTATAAACGAACTTAATATTGCATTATCGGCTAAAATAAGCCCATTTTGATTATTTTTTGTTATTGTTTTAAGTTGCGGACACAATTCAAATGCGTATTTACCTATAGTTGCTATACTTTTAGTTACATTTATTGTATTAAGTTTAGCGCAATTATAAAAAGCAAATGCGCCTATGTTTGTAATGGTATCAGGTATGTAAACTGTTTCAATTAAATTATTATTTGCAAAAGAATATTCTCCGATAGCTTTTACTTCGTATGCTTTGCCCGAAATTATTTTACCATTTTCATCAAGACTATATGTTGCAGGTATAGTTATATTAACACTATTTGTGTCATTACCATAAAAGCGTTTGATACAACCAGTCTCATCAATTTCATAAGGCAAGGGTTTGCCGTTAGTATTACAAGCGACTAATGAAGTCATTAAAGATATTGAAAGGACAATTAGCAATCCAGTTAAAAATTTTTTCATAAGCTTTTCCTCCTATAAAAAAGCGTGTTTTATTGGGAAACACGCCGAAAAACGCGACTCTCAATGTTGCTACACATTTTTCCTATGTTTAGGCAAGAGTACGTTTTTACCGAAAGGCACTCTCAAACATAGTATTAAAATGTGTAATATAAATATATTATAGCATTTTTTCAAGAAAAAAGCAAACGGAATTATAAGCAAAGTTTGAAACGGCGTATAAAGAAAATCAAAGTTTGCCAAAGCGTGAACGTAAAAAATATATTGTCAAACAAATGAAAACCGAGATTTCAGACAATGCGAAGTGCAAGGCGTTTGTAGAATAGAATTTAGAGCACAAAAAATAAACGCTATTTATATTTTTAACAAAATTCATCTTTAATAGTCATTAAGAGTTCATTTCCTATTTAATCTAGAAAAAGGCAAAAATATAGCCTTGATTATAAATCCTATTTTACACCATTTTTGAATAACTCAATAACTAAAAAAGCCCTAAAATACTTACGTTTTTTAGGACTTTAAAGGCAAAATAGCCTTTTAGGCTTTATGAAATGGCGGAGAAGAAGGGATTTGAACCCTCGCATCGTGTTATCGACCTACTAGCTTTCCAAGCCAGCCCCTTCAACCACTTGGGCACTTCTCCAATTGTATATATATTATACAACATCTTACCATTTTATTCAAATATTTTATTCTAAATCTAATTTATCAATCTTTTTGCATAACTTATCAATTTTAAAATTTTCAATTTTTGATTTCATATTTTCTAATGTTTTATTAATTAAATCACTTGCTGAAGTAATGATTTTATCAGAGGATGCTTTAATATCATTCGCATTTTTAATAATAGCATTCAATTCTTTTTCTAATTTTTCCAAAGGTTTATCCATTAAATCTTTTTTAAATTTCTCAAATTCTTGTTTAATTTCCAAAGAATCTTTAAATTTTTCTTGTTCTTTCATATTATCTAAAATCAGTTCTTTAAATCTAAAACTAAGTGATGTAATAAGACTTAAAAAATTAATAAAATATTGAGGACGAACCACATACATTTTGTCATACTCTTTTACTTTTTTAATTGGTAAATCATTGGGTTGATCCCATTCTAATTCACTTATTAATAATGCATATTCACAATTTTTCTTCATACGATCTTTATCTAATTTAGCATAGTGGTCAGCATTTTTCTTTTTATTTGTTGAACTTGGTGATTCATTTTTCATCTCACATACCACTGATGTTAAAAGTTCAGCACTTCTCATTTCTTTAGTTGCATATACCTTAAAAATATAATCGGCTTTTGTACCCTTGGTATCTCCATCATCTTTGATTGATAAATTATCCTTTTCCCAACTACAAGTTTCAAAACCACACTGAGCATAATTTTCATATTCAGTATTGCACCATAATTCTAATTGTTCACCTATTTTCTTAATATTTAAATTACTTTTTGTTAACTCTAAATTACTAATAATTTTCTCTTTTTCTTGTAATTGTAATTGATAAGTAGCCTCTTGTTCTACCATTTTCAATTGCAACTGTGTTTTAATTTTTTCAATTTCTTCATTTTTTAACTGTTCAATTTGTATTTTTTCTGAATTAATTTGATTCACTTGTGATTGCAACTCAAATATTTTATCTTTTAATGCTAATTCTGTTTGAAGTTTAGTTTCGTTTGCAATTGTTTTTATTTCATTTTTTAATTGAGAGTTTTCCTCTTTCAATTTTTCAGTTCGTTCATTTATTTCATTTGTTTTCTCTAAATCATATAATCTTTTTTGTTCATCTAATAATTTTTTTATTTCTTTCTCCTTTTCTTTATTGATTATTTCTTGAATTAACATATTATCAATCTTACTAATATCTAATAAATCAATCTCATCACCCGTTTTAGCATCCACATCAAGTCGTAAAGTAGTTGGACTAATAATTGTTACCTGTGTTATTTTAGCCATAAATATCCTCCTTTAATATAACTATCTTTAATACAATTATAATCAATCTAAATAAAAATTTCAATTAAATTCATTATTTTATTTTTATATTATTGATAATTAAAGAATATGGTGGGATATATGTATCTTTCATAATTGTTGTTTTACCTCTAATAATAGAAAAAGCATCAATTGTCACATTGGCATCAATTTTTACTTCATCTTCTATAATGATAGAATCAGGGTTTATCAAATGAACTCCTTTGTCCATCCAATTTCTATTGATATATTTTTGATATTCTTTTTCTACTAATGAAAGAGTATACAAATCATTAATACCGGTTAATTTAAAATCATATTCAGTTAAATAAGCTTTAACTTTTTTATCACCACTTAGTATTTTAACAATATCAGTTAGATAATATTCTCCTTTGTTATTGTTATTATCAACTTTTGATAAAGCCTTCTCTAAAAGATTGGTAGTAATACAATAAAGACCTGTATTGATTTCATTAATTGCTTTGACACTATCATCAGCATCTTTTTCTTCAATAATTTTAATAATTTGACCATCTTGTCTAATAATTCTACCATATCCTGTAGGATTTTTTATTTGAGTTGTCAAAATAGTTAAATCATTATTGTTTTCTATGTGTTCTCGAATTAGATTATTGATTACATCACCATCTATCAACGGCATATCCCCTGGGAAAATTAAAGTTATCCCTTCATTATGTCTTTCCAAAAAATCTTTTGCGGCCAAGACAGCATTAGCTGTACCCAATTGTTCTTTTTGATAGGCATATTTTACCTTATCTTGAAGAAGGTTTTCTATACTTTCCTTTTTATGACCAACCACCACACAAATATCATCAATTTGAATCTTTTTACACATATTTATAATATAAACAATCATTGGTTTACCATAAAAAGGATACGCACATTTAGGTAGTTCTGATAACATTCTAGTACCCTTACCTGCCGCAAGAATAATTGCATTACAATCTTTCATTTTATCACCTAAATCCAACCATTCATACTACTATACACAAATGTTATGATTCCTATTACTAGACAATATATTGAAAAATAAAATAATCTTCCCTTTTTAATAAAATTTAAAAGAATCTTAAAAGCATAAAACGTAGCTACCATTGATACTAAAAATGAAGCAAGATAGCATGAAATCATTTTAGAATCTAAAGTAAAAATCAAAGAAATATTGCCAAGTTCTAAAACAAAGGCTCCAATAACTGCTGGTACAAATAACATAAAAGCATAATTGGCAGCTTCTTCTTTTTCAATTTTTCTAACCATTGCTCCACTTATGCAACTACCACTTCTAGAAATTCCTGGAAAAACGCCAAGACATTGAAATAAACCAATAACTAAAGCATCTTTAATCGTTATTTCTTCTTTTTTTCTTTCTCCTTTAATTTTACTTAACAAAAAAAGCATTGCAGCATTAAAAATAAGAGAAATACCAATTACAAACAAGGGACTTGTATTATACCCTAATCGTTTAATGAAAATAGTAAATAAAACAATCGGAATTGTTGATATTATCACACAGATCAAATATTTCCATTCCAAAAAATATTCTTTTTTCTTTTTAAAAAGATATAAAAAACTCCCCTTGATTATTTTTATTAATGGTTTATATAAAAAAGCAATAACTGCTATAAATGATGCTAGATGAAGAAAAACCTCAAACGCTAAGTTATCATTGTTTATTCCCATCATATGTTCAACAATGGTTAAGTGACCACTAGAAGAAACCGGTAGTACTTCTGTTATTCCTTGAATCAAACCAATAATTATGTATTTTATAAACTCAATCATATATCCTCCATATATGTTTAATTATATAATATCATATTCTATGACCATTTAAAATATATCTAAGTATCCATCTAAATATGGATAATAAAAAAATATTTATCGTATAGAGATACCTACACAATAAATATTTTTATTTTTTAAAAAACTTATGCATATTTTCTGATAAATCATTACGACTCATTGCAACTGCAATGGTTGCCTCAACATATCCAGCCTTACTACCTACATCATATCTAATTCCATCAAATTCTGAAGCATAAATGTCTTCTTTATCTAAAGCTAAAGCTAAAGCATCAGTTAGTTGAATTTCTCCACCTACGCCAACTTTAGTTTTTTCTAAATAGTTAAAAATAGAATTTTTTAAAATATACCTTCCAACACAAGCCATATTAGATGGAGGATTGTTCTGAGGTTTTTCAACAATACCATCAATTTTAAAACAATTAGAAATTTGGGTCTCTGGTTTTACAATGCCATATTTATATGTCATTTCATATGGAACTTCTTGAACTCCTAAATAGTAATTAGGATTTTTCTCATAAAACTTACAAAGCGAGCCAATACCATAAGTTGAAAGTCCATTTGAAAAAACAAAATCATCACCTAAAATAAGCGCAAAGTCATCTTTGTCCGCAAATGCTTTCGCATGATACACTGCATCACCTAAACCTTTAGCTTCCTCTTGAAAAACATATGAAATTCTAATTTGTTGTTTTAATTTTTTAATATATTTGATTTCTTCATAATCTTTGCTTAATTTTTGGACATATGTACTTTCTGTATTAAAATAATTAATTACATCATTTTGACTATATCCTATAATAATTAAAGCCTCTTTGATTCCTGCCTGAACTGCTTCTTCTAATAAATATTGAATAACAGGTGTATCAACAATAGGTAGAAGTGTTTTACTAATTGTTTTCGTAATCGGTAAAAATCTGGTTCCTTTTCCTGCAACTGGAATGACAACTTTTTTTATTTTATTCATCTTTATTCCTTTCATATCCCAATTGAATCAGCGTTTGATCAATTATATTCTCTAATTTTATTTGATTTTTTTCAATTTCTAATACTAATTTTAATTGATTTCTCGCTCGTTCTAAATTAATTTTGGGACGTTTTTTCTTTTGTTCTTCACTCAAAGCAAAATACTTATCTCCATCAAGATAATCGGTTAAAAACCGCATACCCAATTCTAAAGTTATAATATAATAACCATAAAACAATAACGCTATTTCTTCTTTTGTAATAATATCTTTTGTTTCTTCTAAAAACCCTTTGGTAAAAGCACCAACCAAGTCTAAATTAATTGATACTTTAGATAAGTCCACCTCATCTTCTGCAGCAGTTGAAGCTCCAAGTCTTAATGCATCTCCATAATCATAAACAAGAGAGCCCTTCATCACTGTATCTAAATCAATGAGGCACATTGCATGCTTTCCATTTTTAGAAAACATTATATTATTTAATTTAGTATCATTGTGAACCACTCTTTTAGGAATTCTTTCTTCTTCTAAAGCTTTTGTAATCAGATCCATTTTATCTTCTCTTCTATGAATAAAAAGAATTTCCTCATAACATTCTCTAATACGATTATGCGAATCTAATTTAATACTTTCTTTAAATTTATCATAACGATAAGGTGTATTATGAAAATTTTTAATATTATCACTTAACAATCTCGTATGAAAACCCTCTAGTAATTGTTGAAATTGTCCTACTGCCTTTCCTGCCTCATAAAAGATTTCTAAATCGTTGGTACTATCATAGGTAATACCATCAATACAAGTATAACATCGCCAATACGCTTCATCCACAATCGCAAAATTTTCTCCACATATAGTTTGAATTAAAGTAAGCGTGGCATTACGATAATTTCTACCTTCATAAATCACCTTTTTACGAATATAATTTGTGATTAAGCCAATATTGTACATAACCCCAATGGGACTATGAAAAACATATTCATTTACCTTTTGCAAAATATATCTGGTATCTTCAAATTCAACAATAAAAGTGCTGTTAATTAGACCTCCACCATATGGCTGAATGGAAATAACCTTGTTCGGATTGAAATACTCTTTTACCACCTTATGTAATTGCTTCTTATAATCCAATTAAATCCACACCCATCTTATTTTATATTAAAATTATATTAATAAAAATAAGAAATTATGATAGATTTAAAAGTGAATCACACCTAAATGTTCAAGCAATATTTTAACGCCAATCAAAATTAAAATAATTCCCCCCAATAGTTCAGCCTTATTTTTAAATTTTCCTCCGACAACGCTTCCTATTAAAACCCCTACAATGGCCAAAATAAATGTAATACTACCAATTAAAGAACTAGCAAGCATAATATTTACTTTTAAAAAAGCAAATGTAATTCCTACTGCTAACGCATCAATACTTGTTGCAATTGCTAAAACGAAGATTTCTTTCACATCAAATTTTGTTACTAATTCTTCATCATCACTATCTTTTTTAAACGATTCAAAAATCATTTTACCACCTATAATCAACAATAAAATAAAAGCAATCCAATGATCAAATGAAGTAATATATGATTCAAATCTACTTCCTAAAAACCATCCGATAATTGGCATCAACATTTGAAATCCACCAAAAAATAAAGCAATAACAATAATATGCCAAGTTTTCTTAGATGTCATCTTAATTCCCTTGCAAATTGATACCGCAAACGCATCCATTGCAAGACCAATACTAATTAAAATCAATTCAATAATTCCCATATTTTTTCCTTTACTAACAAATCCTAAAAATTATAGCATATTTTTAAATATATGTCAAAGCAATTCTTTCTATATTTCATATATTGATTCATTATGCTAAACAATAATATCCTATATATTTTATAACAACATACAATAGTACTATTTTTATTTTATTTTTTTTACAAATATATTACTTTTTTCTACAAATTATGATATAATATTCTTATCTTAAAATAAAGTTAAACAATAATATGAAAGGAAGTCAAATGAATTATTTACTATTTAATCCCCTATCTAAAAACGGTACAGGTTGTAAAATTAAAGATGAAGCTAAATTAAAATTAAATAAACAATTTCCTCAATTAAAAGAAATAAATGTCCTCGATTTAAATGTGGAAGACTTCATTACAAATCTACAAGTTGAAGATATTTTAATTCTAGTTGGAGGCGATGGAACTTTAAATCATTTTGCCAATTTTATTTATAAATATAAAATTAAAAATACATCTTACCTTTATAAAGCAGGAACAGGTAATGACTTTATTAGAGATATTAAATCAAATGATGATGACACGCTTTTTTACTTAAATCCTTATTTAGAGAAATTACCAACTGTGACAGTAAATGGAATAAAAAGAAAATTTATCAATGGTATTGGCTATGGTATTGATGGAATGGTATGTGAAACTGCCGAAGAATTAAGATTAAAAAACAAAAAGAAAATTAACTATACAGGTTTATCTATAAAATTACTACTTACCAAATATTCTACTCCAAAAGCAACTATTATTGTTGATGGTATGAAAAAAAATTATGATAAAGTTTGGCTATCATCTAGTATGAATGGTAGATATTATGGTGGTGGTATGAAAGTAGGCCCCACACAAAATCGTTTAAATAATAATTTAACTTTAGTTGTTATGCATAATAGTGGAAAACTAAAGACTTTAATGGTCTTTCCCAAAATTTTTAAAGGCGAACATTTAAAATATAATAAAATGTGTGAAGCGATTACAGGTAAAAAAATTGAAGTACATTTTTCAAAGCCAATGGCACTTCAAATTGATGGAGAGGTAATTAAAAATGTAACCTCTTATATTGCAGAAATAGAATAAAGATAAATAAAACTGAAAAGCTACTAGTTTTTCAGTTTTATTTATTTTTATCTCAGAAACTTATCTGCATTTGATTCAATTATTCTACATAGATCATCACAAAAAGTTATCAAGATCATTTGAATGATATACTTTGTGTTCTTATTCATTTTTTCTAAAAGATTAAGATCTCTTAAAATAAATTTGGACTTAATAATCACGCTAAAACCAAAACCATATTTTTCAATTCATTCTAAAACTTTTCTAACATATGGAAGTTGTGATTCTATCGGCATATATGGATCACTCATCAAACCGGTGCCAATCATAGTTTTTTACGTTTCTTTTTCAATAATAACTTTAACAGTTCAATTGCATTACTTTTGATTTCTATATCTTCAAACTGATGATTCATTTGATAGCACTTACCTCTAGAATCACAATAAATACAACCATAAAAACAACTGCGATATAAATTCATATTATTTTGACCTAATACTATATGTTGAACTTAAATAAAATGCATTGGAAAAATTTCCTTTATGTTTTGGTATTCTTATGTATTATAAATTTTTTAATTGAATCTTACAATAAAATAGCAGTTTATTTATAAGATAAATTATATTTTTAGCAATTTATAATAAAATATGGTATAATAATATAAAATTGATTGAGGAGAATATGATATGATTTTATCAATAATCTTTTGGATTATTAGTATTGCATCAGCTATTTTAATTTATTTTTGTACAAATTTATCTTTACATTGGTACTTATTTTTTATTCCAATTATATTGATGCCTTTTTTCTATTTGCTATGTTTTTTGTTTTATATTCTTATACTTTATATTTGGTCATTATTTCTACATACCAAAAAAGATATAAAGAAACCTAACAAATTATACTATTTTTTGGTCGAACAAACCAACTACCTTGTAATTCGATTATCTAGAACCAAAGTTATTATTCATGGACTAAATAAACTGCCAAAGGATAAACATTTTTTAGTTATATCTAATCATTTATCTAACTTTGATCCAATGCTTATCATTTATTCCCTAAAAAAGCATCCGATGATCTGTATTACAAAAAAAGAAAATGAAAAATTACCTATTTGTGGAAAATTTATTTACAATGCTGGATTTATATCACTAGATAGAAGTGATGCACACCAAGCAGTTAAAGCTATTAAAAAAGCCGCCGATTTTATTGCAAACGACTGGGGAAATATTCATATTTGTCCTGAAGGTACTAGAAGTAAATCTGGGGAGTTGTTAGAATTTCACCCTGGTTCATTTAAAATTGCGATGAAAGCAAAATCGCCAATTGTTGTTTGTTGCTTGCAAAATACAAATCAAATTCATAAACATTTTCCTTGGAAAAGAACTTATGTCAACTTAACCATTCTTGATATTTTAGAATATCAAGATTATGAAAATCTAAATAGTACACAACTTAGTATTAAAGTAAGGCAGATGATTTCCGATTATCAAATGCAAAAATAGTTTTTTATAAAACCCTGTAAACTTATTTTAGTTTACAGGGTTTTAAACGATATTTTATTTATTAATCTCAATTTTTGCATCACCATTATTTACAATTACATCTAATTGTTTATATCCTCCATCTTTTTTAGATGGTAGATTTGTTTCTCCTTTTTTTATCTGACAGTTTATTGAATAATCATCATAACTTCCTAAAATAGAACCCGTAATATCACCATTTTTAACATTTAAAACTATATCGCTACAAGCATTTAATTTATCAAAAATAATATTCCCACCATTTACAGAAACTGATAAGTTGTCAATTGAAACTTCTTTTGCAATACTGACATTTTCATTTGTAGTTTCAATTACTAAATCAATTAATAGATGATTAGGTATAGAAAGTATAATTTTCCGATTATCCATACTTGCTTTTTGACCAAAATAATCTAACCAACTTTTATTGTTTTCTAATTTTACATCTAAAGTTTTATTTTCATCAATCAAAATACTATATTGTTCCTGCTCATTTTCAAAATATTCAATATGAACCAAATCATCATTAGATGATAAAATTTCTATCTGTCGATCTCTTGTTTCAATATTGATTTTTTGAATTTGCAAATCATCTGTCGTATAAATTTTTTTTGTAAATTGATTTGTTTTCGCACAACTAGTAAATAAAAACATGATTATACTTATATGCATGATTAATATTATTATTTTTTTCATTTCTTTTCCTCCTTTAATTTTATAAATAGTAATCACTTTATTTGCGTATTCCATCAATCCTATGATTTCATTCTATTCTCCTTTCTTTTTATCAACATAAGAATTGTTTTTTCTATTTTTTTATGTTACAATAGTATTATAAACCTTTGTGTTACACAAAAGTCAATAGGAGTGCATAAAAAAATGAAAAATTATTTTTCAATAGGCGAAGCTGCTAAAATGGTTCATACTACAACCGAAACATTAAGGCATTACGATCGAATTGATCTACTCAAGCCAAGCATAAAAGATAAAAGTACCAAATATCGCTATTATTCAATAGAAGACATTGTTAGATTAAATACTATTCATGCATTACAACAAATGGATTTGCCTCTAAAAGATATCAAACAAGTTTTAGAGTTTAAAGATTTACAAAAAATAATCGATTTTCTAGAACAAGCTCAATTAAAAGCAGATGAAAAAATAGCCTCTCTTCGCTTAAGTAAAGAAAAAATTCAATTGGCAAAAAATGATTATGAAAATAAATTATTACAAAAAAAAGACAATCCAGATGTCTTTATTCAAACATATCCCCCTCGAGTCATTTTTCTTTCAGATACATTAAAAAAACCGACACTAGATAATCTGTGGAATTACTTAAAACATTTTTATGATAGTATTACAGTTGAAAAAAGAAATTTATTTGAATTTGAAGATTTAGCAGGTATTTATATTGAAAATCATATCCCTAAATTGTTTGCTTTATGTACAAAATATGTTGAAGATTCTAGATTGAAATACCTACCTCAAGGTAATTATTTATGTGCAAATTGTACTGAAGAAAATAAAGATCAAACCCTTCATCATTTACTTTGGGTTGCAAAACATCAATATGCTATCACACCTTCGTTTCTTGTTGAACAAATTATAATAACGGGAATTCTTCATTGGAATTATCAAATACAAATATATATTGATTAGTAAAATTTGAAATTTAACAATAAAACTCTGCTATAAAATAGCAGAGTTTTGCATTTATAATTTATAGTTCTTTGCTTGTGTAGTAAATAACTTATAATATAGGGAATTCTTTTTCAACATTAAATTTTGGTGTGTATCAAAATCACTTACAATACCCCCATCAATCACTAAAATTCTATCACAAAAAATAGATGATGACATCCGGTGTGAAATATAGATAGCCATTTTATCTTTAGATAATTGATTAAAATTTTCATATATTTCAGCTTCTGCTAGTGGGTCTAATGCACTTGTAGGCTCATCTAAAATCAATAAACTACTATCTTTAGCAAGACCTCTAGCAATAGCAATTTTTTGTAATTGACCACCAGATAATTCAACACCGCTATCATCATAATATTTACCAATTAAAGAATCATATTGGTGGGGAAGTTTTTCTATTTTTTCACTAATTCCAACATCAGCACAAATTTTTTCTACATCAACTGAAGAGGTAGGATCAATATTATCTTTAATCGAATAGGCAAAAAGTTTATAATCTTGAAATACTGCACTAATTTGTTTAATATATGAATCTTTTTCATATTCTTCAATAGGAATATCATTAATTAAAATGGTTCCTTCATTCGGCGAATATAGTCGACACAATAACTTTACAATTGTTGTTTTACCTGCTCCGTTAAGACCGACAATAGAAATTTTTTCTGATTCATGAAATTTAAACGATACATTATCTAAAATAATTTTATCAGTATTTGGATACTTAAACGTAACATTTTTAAATTCAATAGTCAAGATTTTATCTAATTTGTTTGATCCATTTTTAATTTCCGTATGAATAGCCATAAATTCCATAAATGGTTTAATATATTCAATATTTCTAAAAAAGTTACCTAATGATTCTACAATACTTTGAACAGTTGTTGTAAAGGATAAAGCTGCCTGAGCCAATAAAGAAAACTTTGAAATTGGTAGTTTTTCTGTTATTGTTTTTATTCCAACTAAAGCATATACAAAAGCCAATTGAATATATCTTAAAATAACTGAAGCAGAATAAAATAAACTTACCTTTGTATAATACTTTCCAAAGCGTTTAGAAACGTTTGTACCATAATTAGAAAAATTAGTATATAAAAGATCATATAATGAATAAAATTTTAATTCTTTCACTTTTGTAGGAGTAATAACCGAATCTAAATAGTACCCATATTTATAGTTAATCGGCAATAAGTCTTTATAAAATTTGATTTGTGACTTCATTGATAACATTACAACTAAAATTGTTAATATAGCGCCAACAAACAAAATAATCGGAATAATATAATCAAAAGATAAAATAATCACCAATAATCCAATTAAACTTATCAAATTAGAAAATAGAGTGGTAAAACTAGTAAATAAACTATAAATCGCACCCATATTATTAATACTAAACGAAGCATTCTTTTTTAGTTCTAAATACTTAGGATCTTCTAAATAACTAAAGGGAATTTCTAAAATTTTTCTAGTTAGCATTTGATCAATTTTTTCTTCCATAATTGCTTGGCGTTTAGCCAATATATTTTTAGATAATAATACTAAGAAAAATAATAGCAATTCAATTCCGACAATTATGGTTACATATATGAATGAAGCATGTATATCTTTAGATTCAATGCAGGATAAAATAAAACTGAGTGTGTATGCAGCAAAAATAGTTTGAGCTGACACAATCAAAGCATTGCATATGAGTGCTATAAAATAAGGTTTATACTCTTTAAAGGATAATTTTATAAATGGAATGAATATTTTAATCATTGTTCTCTCCTCCTTCTTGATAATATTTACCTTGAATCATAAACATCTCATAATATCCTTGCTTATTATTCATCAAATCATCATGTGTCCCCTCTTCTTGTAGACCATTTTCATTAAAGAATAAAATCCGATCACAAAACTTAGTAGAAGAAAGTCTATGTGATATATAAATTGAGGTTTTATCTTTCACCAAATCAGAAAATTGTTGATATATCGAAGCCTCAGCTAAAGCATCTAATGCACTTGTAGGCTCATCTAAAATTACAATTCCCCCCTCTTTATATAAAGCCCTTGCAATAGCAATTTTTTGCTTTTGACCACCTGATAAATCTACTCCATTTTCATCAATAACTTTTAATAGGTTAGTATCATAGCTATTTGGTAAACGTTCAATTACTTCTTTTAATCCAACAGAGGCTATACAATTCATCACTTTTTCTCTATCATAATTTATACCTCCAACATTTTCTAAAACTGTTAAGGCATAAATATCATAATCTTGAAATACCGTAGATATTAATTTTTGATAATCTTCTTTATCAATTGTTTTTAAATCTACATTATTTACCAAAACTTGACCTTCGTTTGGTTCAAATAGACCACAAATTAGTTTTACAATTGTTGTTTTTCCTGCACCATTTGTACCAACAATAGCAATTTTTTCATTTTTATTTATCTTAAAATTTAAATTTTCAAAAATATAACTATCCGTGTTTGGATATTTAAACCAAACATTCTGGAATTCAATGGTCACACCTTCATGATAATCAAATTCCCATTTGTTTAATTTTTTCTCTTTTTCAGTTGAATCCAAAAACTCAAAGTAAGTCATTGTTAATTTTAAATTTTTAATTAAATCGGTTATATTATCAGATAAAGTTCTAAGAACAGTCGTAAAAGCAACAATGGATGAAATATATAATGTAACCTCTGATAAGGTAATATATCCTTGAATAGCACTATAGACAATAATACTATATGATATTCCATCTTGAAGCAACAAAGTAATCAATCCAAATAATCCATATTTAAATTCTTTATTGTATAAATCATGTAAAACTTTCAAATAAGATAATGATTTGTCATTATATTTGTCCATAATAAATTCTTTTAGCGAAAAAATTCTTGTATCTTTACCATAGGAAAAATCGCTAGCTGTATTATTATAATAGTTTTTTTGTCTACTCGCGTGGGCTAAATCTTTTTGTCTTTTTCGATTATAATCAGCTACTTTTTTATTGATAACAATAGATAGCAATGTCGACAAAAAACAAACAATTACTAAAATAATATTAAAATAAGCTAAGATAATACTAAATAAAATAATACTTACCAGTGATGTTAAGATTATCTTAAAATTACTATACGTTTTTTCAAATCCTCTTCCATCACCTTCTAACGCTTCTGTTGCACTATTTACAGTATCTTGAAACTCACTATTTTCAATATTTTCATATCGAGTAGTATGATACAGATGAATTACTTTCTCAAATTCCTTTTGCCTTAATAATAAAAATTTACCAGAAAGTATCCCTTCAAGAATAGATTTTAAGACTAAACAAATCGTAGAAATCACAATCAAAATAAGCATTTTAAATAAAAAGCCATCAATACTATTTGACATTGTTATTTCATCAATAATAATTTTTATAAAAAAGACACCAATAACTGGAATCACTCCTGATGCCAAAGCATTGATTATATATATTACATACACATAGGATATTTGACCCTCTTTAATTCTTTTTACTTGTGTCGCAAAAGTTTTCCATAATCCATATTTCATCTTTATCACCTCTTGTTTGAATCATCAATAATTTGTTTAATACATTTACACAACTATATAGTATCATTTTTAAATAATTATATCTATTATATCATTATTTTTATAAAATTTCATTCTATATGAAAAATCTTATATATTTATTTATATTATTATACAATTTTATTCATTCGTTTAAAACAAAAAGGTAGTCATTTGGCATGTTGCCCTTAACGGAGAATTGAATATGCAATAAGCGGAAGGCGACGTTCCTTCCGCCTATATCTTTCTGCTTGTAATTTGGTAGTAGTGGGTGTAGGGCTACCGCCTACCGAGCAGCATAAGGTAGGGAATGGCTTTGCTGCGACCAGTCAAATGCGATGCTCGCACTCTCCTCAAAGGAAAAGTGCAGAAGCGGTAATCCGTATTGTGCGTTACGACAGGAAAAAGAATAATGGTACTGCTTTTTCATTGTTTACTACTTATAAAATTCCGTGTAAATGGGAATACTATATAATTTATATTGTTTCAAAGAAAAAAACAGCTAACCAATGAGGACTTTAACCTCCATTGGTTAGCTGTTCTTGTTAGTCCGATTAATTGTAATATTTAAGCTGAACTTCATGTCGTTATTATACAACTCTTTAAAATAATGTTCTAATTTTGATATAAATTCTATTTATTATTTACTATTAATATATTAAATGGTTTATATGATCCACTCCATGTTTGTTTTTCTATTAAATCATCATACCAAGATAGAATTTTATTTTTATACTCTTCTTCAAATATTTCTTTGAATTTTAAATCTTTTAATAAAAATGATTCATAATTAGTTATAATAATTAAATATGATTCTTTATTTAAATATTCTACATCAATTTGTCTCATATAAATAATATGTTCTTCGAAAGTATAATCTAGTTTATCATAATCGGCTATAGTATAAATATACCCCTTTTTAAGTGGCAAATAAACTTTTTATTACTTCATTGTATTTTTCCCATGTCATACATTTTAGTCCATCAACTTCAAATATATATGAATTAGGAAATTTATTCTTATATTCTTCAATATCATTTTCATTTATATAATATTATATTATTGGTAAAAGTACATGGCTCAGCTTTTAATTCAATTTTTAATATTTTCTCATCATTTAAAATATTAATAAATGCTTCTTTATAATTATTACCAATTAAATAGAATAATCCATCAAATCCTCCATATATCTTGCCAGATTTAGAAATCATAAATAATAAACAAAATGAATTATTATTAAATCCTATAGGTAATAATTGTTCTTCTACTGTATATGCGTATCTATCAGCTACTTCTTTATCAAGCAAATTTTCTTTGCAATTAAAAGAAACTTTATCAATACACCCTCTCTTGAAATTAATAGTTTTACCATCGAATATTTCTAGAAATTCTATTATTTCTGGAGTTATCTCATATTCCATTTTCTTTAATTCTTCTAATAAATCAGTTTTATCATCTTTAACACTTAGAGAGCATCTTTGTTTTTTTAAAAATTTTATAAATTTCTTATCATTAAATTCCATAATAAATAACTCCTTTTAACATTTGTTAAATGCTCCGTTTTATTTTGATATATCAAACTTAACCGTTGATTTATTATAGCATATTTTCCAGAATTTTTCAAGGTGATAAATAGAGATATGCAAAAAATCATTACAAACTCTTGTTCACGATGATTTTTTGTTTTTATTTGATTGTTTTACATTCTCCGTTAAGAACATCACGCATTCCATACTACCTTTTTAAATCTGATTGGCGTGCGTAAGATGATTCGAACATCCGACCTGCTGCTTAGGAGCTCTTACGAGTGTTTGAGTTTATCTTCGTGTGAGAGATTTTCGTGCAAAATAAGCGTAAAAATTGCTGCTTTTGCCACATTTACGCTTATTTTCTTTTGTATTTTTCGCTATTTTTCATATTGTTTTTTCTTGTACGGGTGTACAACGGGTGGACGAAAATTATTTCCATTCTCCCGTCGTTAAATCAAGAAACTGTTCCAACTTAATTTCAGGAATAAAATCTCCACCATACTTCCCAGCTCGTGTCTGATTATCAAACTTGAACGAAATATTGTAAAGTTTCCCACTCTTTGTCCTTTTTATCAAGTTGTTATCAAGAAAGAATTGAATCACTTTTTTGTGTCCATCAATATCATCGCCATTCAAATAGAAACACGATACTCCCGTTTCCGCGTTAGAATGTTTTGATTCTACAACCACACCAGATTCAACTGCTTTTGCACATAAATTAGACACAAATGTTTTATTGTCGAAAAAGTACATCCATTTTCCGCATTTATCATTTACCAATGTTTTGGCATCATCACCAATATAATATACCCAACCAAATTGTGTTATAACTCTCATATGTTACTCCTACTTCTCTATAATTAGAGTAAAATTATACCAAAATATTATCCATATATCAATTGCTTATTTGTATGTAAAACAAAATGAAATTATATTTTGGGGAATAGGATAAGCGTAGGGGTAAAATTGCCGTCACAGACGAAAATTTTCAACCTACTATGTATTTCGCAAAGTGGGAAACCCACCTTGCGAGAATAAAAAAGGCAGCCAAACTGACTGCCTAATCATTATTTCAAATCTTCGGCTTTAAAGGTGGTATAGCCCTCGTAGTAGTAGCTGTGGTCAATTCCTTTCATAAATACCTGTCGGTCGTTTACCTTGTCGGTCAGAGCAGATTTTAAAAGATACTTGATTTCGATATCCTTAATCGGACTTCGTTCCATAGCAAGAAGATAATCTTCCTTATCCACAAGGCTCCAGTCAACGACCATACCGATTTCGCATTTCAATATATGATCGAGCCAGATACGCGTCGCTCTGCCATTGCCTTCTCTGAAAGGATGAGCCACATTCATTTCAACATATTTTTCAATGATTTCCTCAAATGTGCTTTGCGGCATTTTTTCTATATTTTCAAGCGCTGCATTCAGATACATCAACGGAGCAAATCTAAAATTTCCTTTTGCAACATTGATCGTGCGTAATTCACCTGCAAATTCGTAAATATCTGAGAAAATAAATTTGTGTATTTTAGAAAGCGCATCGAAAGTACCCGCGTGCAAAGACGAAAGGTAATCGGTTTCAAATAGTTCTAACGCACGAATTTTGCTAATGCGTTCTTCTTCGCGGGCAAGCTCTGCTGAATCGTTGATTCCCAACTTGTTTTTGAGTGCCATATTTGCTCCTTTCGGTTGTTATCTAATTGCATATATTATACCATAAAAATGTATGAATTTCAAGCAAAATAAACCATTTGGGTGTACAAAAGGTGTACATTCGATAAAATTAAATAGCCAATATAAGGTACAAATAAAAGAAAAAGTCCGAAAATTATTAAAAATCAAGATTTCGGACTTGTGTAAGGCATACGAAAAAGCTATTATTGTTTGATTACTCAAGATAATTCCATTTATAAACCAAATATAACAACCATTAATTTCTTCAATATTATATAAAGTGAACTCAGATTGTACTTATCATCAATTACTTTACCATTATTATATTCAAAAATACTTATACGTGAAATTCTACTCGATTCATTGTACCAAACTTATACTATATAAAGTAAGAGCTTTAATATAGTTTGCACACTATTGATATTTCTTTAAAGTAGGTAATAGCCAGTTAAGAATCCAACTTCTTGTAGTGTCATAATCAGAGTCATAATAAACGGCACCAACTATTGCTTCTACATATAAATCGTGTCCTTTACAGACCACTTTTTCATGTTCAGGAATATCTTTATCCTTATAAAAATGTAAGTCATTATAAGCATATGCAATTAAACCCTCTTCAAGCATTATTTTATGCATTGTTGAATTATTTTCCAAACCGCTTTTAGTAGTTGTTATTTTACCTTTAGTTGTAATCCCCTCTATTCTATATAAGTAGTCAGCAATTACAAACTTTAAGATAGCATCTCCAACTGTAGCTAATCCTTCATTAGAATATTCAGATGCATTTTTTCCTTGACCACTAACTTCAATCTTTATGGACCCCATAGCCTTAGCAAGCCATGATATATCGTTAAAGTGGCAATCAATTTTTAATTCTAATTTACGCATTTCATTTTCAATTCTTTTTGTTTCCATAATTAATCTCCGTTAATAAAGATACATTCTTCAGTTGTTACTTCTTCTATCCAAATAAAACCATTAAAATAAATTTCTTAATTAATGTATCTATGTTAGATCCTTTCTTTTAAAAGATTGTAAATTTGTTCCTTTGCATTTTTCAACATTTCATCTACATCTTCGGACATTAAACATAAATTTTGATGAAGTTCTTTTAATGTTTGTTCTAAATTATCTACATATTCTTCAATTGCATCGTTATAGATTTCTAATTTCATAAAGTTATCCTCAATATAAATATTATACCATATTTTGACAATAAACAAAAGTAAACTACTATAACTTACGTATTCTTATGTTTAATTTTTTAACATAATTTTTCGAAGTTAATTATGACTTAAAATTGACAGAAAACATAGATTTTCAACAATTTTACATAAAATAATTAAAAAATCGTACATGTCTTTCGACAAAATACAATTTTATTTTCAATGGCACCTGCAACGGGAATCGAACCCATAACTAACCCTTAGGAGTTTTACGGGTGTTTGAGTTTATCTGCGTGTAGGCGATTTTTGTACAAAATAAGCGTAAAAATTACCGTTTTTACAAAATCCACGCTCATTTTCTCATGTTATTTTCGCTATTTTTCATACTGCATTTTCTTGTGCGGGTGTACGACGGGTGTATGGATAATATATATTAATAGAACCCAATCCGATTTTTTTTCATATCAACATTTTGCTGTGTATGTTTACAGCGCGGATAATTATGACAGCCAAAGAAAGTACCAAATTTACCTTTTCTTAACACAAGAAAATCACCACATTTAGGGCAACGATTGTTATGATACACGGTTTTCATATCATTGTTTGTATATTTGCAATACGGAAAATTAGAACAACCATAAAAAGACTTCCCGTCAGCTTCTGATTTTCTTACAACTAAATGCCCTGATTTACACCACGGGCAAAGATATTCGTTTTCTTCCTTTGCTTCGCTTTCGTCTTCCATAATATAGCATTTACTTTTAATTTCTTGTATAAATTCTGAAGATTTACTCTTTTCAGAAAGCAAATATACAATAGATTTTGTTCTTGTTAATGCTACATAGAAAAGACGACGTTCTTCGGCATATTCAAAGTTATTTTTCTTTCCGAGTAAGAGCGTTAAAACATTATCATCTTCGGTTTTATTTGGGAAACCATTTTGAGCATCTTCGCCACTAATTAAAATTACAAAATCACTTTCCAACCCTTTTGAGCCGTGAACAGTACTATACGATATTTCAAGTTTTGGATAATCATAATGTTTTATAGTTTTATAATCAAAAACTTGAATTTCTTTACAAATAAAACTATCTATATCTCGCCTATTTCTACCTAACACTAAAACTTTTGCAATAGAATTTATTTTAGAAATATCCGCTAATGCTTTAGACAGCGCCATTGCTTTATTGCCTTTATGGTAAATAATTCTTACGGGCTTTTCTTGGTGCTTGGAAGATTTTATATTCTTTTTATATTGACTTGGATTTACTGTAATAAAAGGCTCTACAATTTGTTGAAGCTCCGCAGAATTTCTATGTGTAGAAGTTATGTAGTTTAATTTTGCACCTGTAAAAATCTTTTCAAACTCTAAAAACACGTTTATATCACAGCCTGCAAAACGATAAATTGCTTGCCAATCATCGCCAACAGCAAAAAGTTTAGCATTTCCGTGTTCGATAAGCTTTTGCAAGAATTTTGTTCTACTTTGCGATATATCTTGAAATTCATCAACGATAATATATTTATACTTAAAATTAGGAGTAGAATCAAGTAAATCTATTGATTGTAAAATCATATCATCAAAATCTATCTTGTTCGCCTCTCTTAAGTTTTGCATATAATAATTATACACGTCTTTGCAAATATCTAAAAATAAATGTGCACGACTTGTATCATATAGCGAATCATTTAATTGTGATTTTAATTCATCAAAGCCCGTATCGTCTTTAATTTGTGCTTTATACAAAGAAATAAATGTCATTATCAAATTGAAGAACGAACTAAAATCTCTACCTGTATAAACGTTATGTAAAGCATTAAAAATTTCGGTTTGAGATAAAGGCTTAAATTCCACACCATTTTCCAACAAACGAGATTTAAGGTTATCGAAAATAACACCCTCATTAAATTCGTAAGAATAAGTTTCTATACATTTGGTTTGGTTTTCACTGTGTATTTGACGTTTCCAATGCATTGAACGGACATATTCATCGCTTGTCTCTTTGTCATATTGAGGAGCAGTTCCGTTTCTGTCTATGCCATAGTGTTCTATATAAATACCATAATCGGGCAAGTAGAAATCGGGGGTATATTGACGCTTATCAAGTGTACTTGTTTCAATTTCATATGGTTTTTCATATTCATAATTTATCCCATTTGTAAAAAGAAAATTTGCTATTACGAGTTCTTCATTACTTTTAACAAATTCATTTTTAAGCGTTTCGTGTTTATTTTTATTTGTAGATAATTTCCCTAAGCGGTCTTTTAACGTTCTAAAATCAAGAGTTTTTAATTCCTTGAAAATTTCACCATCATTTTTATACTTTTTCTTATAAGTCGGTGCCGCGTAGAAATATAATGCTATATACTCAAAAATCACATTTGCTATTTTAGGATTTTTAACCAATTCTTCCTCGAAGAATTGCATAATATAAGCCTTTAATTGTTCTTCTATTGCTTTTTTCTTACCACTTGATTCAGTTAAAATTTTAAGACCTAAAGCGTGGAAAGTTTCTACAGTTAAACCCTTTGCAACAGTATTTATTTTGTTTTCTAAATCATCAGCAGAGGCTCTCGAATAAGATAATAACAATATTTCATCTTCGTTCGCTAAACCCGTTTCCAATAAGTACTTAACCTTTCCGCAAATCGTCAACGTTTTTCCCGAACCTGCGCCTGCGATTGTTAAGTTGGATTTAGGATTACAAAGTACCGCACGCCGTTGTTCTACATCAAGGCTTTTTCCATTTATGTCATCAAAAACAATATCGTTTAAATGCCTTGCAATAAATTTTTCGTTATGTTTTTCTATGGTATTAGCATCAACAACAGGAATTTGATAATACTTACGAGCAAACGTATTATACTTTTCTACAGCTTTCAAAGCATTGTTTAATGCGTTAGATATATTTTCAGTATCAATATAGATGTCAGGTAAGTTATCAATTTCTTTAATGATAGAAAGAATTAAATTTTTCTGTTCTTTTATTAAATCATAATCGCTAACAATTTCTTCAATTTTTTGCTTGTATGTATCATATTGTTTTTTACACTGAAAGGAATTAGGAACAACATAGGCATAAACCTTTTTTATAGTAGAATAAATTTCTTCAATCTTTTCTATACTACACTCTAAAATATTATCCAAAATATCCACTATAGGATATGTTTGTAAAAGTGTATTATAAGCAAACGTTAATGATTGTATTTCTTTATTATGCTTTTCAATTTTTTGTATGCAAACATTATATCTTGAAACAATATCCGCATAAAATTCTTTTTTTGAAAGAGAGCGAATAAGTTTTTCATTTTTATCTTCGTCATCATCAATGCTTTGGAATAAAGTTAATGCTGTTTCAACTTTATCAACATATGACAATATTTTCTTTGCTTTGTTTCTATTTAAAAGATTAATTAGAAATTTAAACATATTACTAAATCCTCTCTAATTATGAAAATAAATTAGCATAATATATTATATCATATAACAACGAATAAATCAATCGGTTTTATAGAACTCACTATCGCCAAAGTGCAATTTTAGGGAACAGGATAAGCGTGGAGATAAAATTGCTGTCACAGACGAAAAATTTCAACCTACTATGTATTTCGCAAAGTGAGAAACCCACCTTGCGAGAAAGCAAAAAGGTAGTCGTTTTTTGACTACCTTTTGAGAAAATGGCGACCGTAAGATGATTCGAACATCCGACCTGTCGCTTAGGAGGCGACTGCTCTGTCCATCTGAGCTATACGGTCTTATTAAATTATGATTATTTGCAAGGGTGTGCAAAAAGAAAATTCCTCTAACACACACCCATTGAAAACGAAAAGTTTTGATCTATCTTAATAGACTTTGAGCATATCTAAACGGATAGACCTACTGCTTTAAGAGGCAACTGCTCTGTCCATCAGAGCTATACGCACATATGTATGACATATTTTTAAGTATACCCAAATTCAAAATATGTCTAACACAACAAAAAATAATTTTAAAGATTCAATTTGTTAAGACGTTGTTTTTGTTCTGATGTGATCAAATACGATTCCCTCATTTTTTGTATTGTTTTTTTGTATACAAAACTAGACATTTCTAATATATGAGAAAAATGATTATATATATATTCAAAATCATAACAACCCATTGTGCATAATAACCAAGCACATCCCATATCAACATAATAATCGCCATATTTAATTTTTTCTATCATTTTAAATATTTCATCAAATGGTAATTCTTTAATAAAATATTTTTTTAACAAAATCAACCCACATCTAACTTCCATTGGTTGTTGTTGCAAGATATATGTAATGATACTAAGCAATTTATCATATTCATTTTTTTTAAATTGGGTATTACAAACAAAAGTATCACAGGTCATCCAATTATCTAAATATTTAACAAAATATAAAAAAGTCTTATAATATAACTCATTTTTTACTTTTCCAAGTTTATTTAAAAAAAGACCAAATAAAATATCTTGTTCAACATATTGATTCAATTTGATATGATATAATTCATCATATGTTATTGCATGACTTTTTACAAATTCTTTAATTTGAGGTATTTTGATCCCTAAAAAAGCAATATTTGTTGGTGTCAACTTTTTCGCAAAAGCCGCTTGCGATTGATTTGATAAACGATAAAATTCTTCTTGCATTTTTTTCACCATAATTATTATATCTTATTTTTATCTTTTTGTCCAAAATATAAACCTTTTAACTATTTTTAGACATTTCATACATCATTTAAAAAACTACAGTCTATGCAAAACTGTAGTTTTACTTTTTTCTATTTAGAAACAATTACTAATTGGCCTTGATAATCTATTTCATAATAAAAATTGGGTTCTATCTGCGAGGAAATAATTTTTTTAGCAATTTCAGTCTCAATGTTTTTTTGAATAAATCGTTTAATTGGTCTTGCTCCATATGTAGTATTATAACTATGATCAATAATATATTTCTTTACAGCATTTGTAAAATTTACTTTGATATTATTTTTATTTAATCTTACTCTTAATTCATTTAAAAGTTTATCAACAATCTTCACTTGAACATCTTTTGATAATGGATTAAACATTACTATTTCATCAATACGATTTAAAAATTCTGGTCTAAAATGAGCATGTACTTCATTCATAACAAGTTCTGTAGCATTATCATCATGATTTAAAAGATATTCACTACCCAAATTAGAGGTCATAATAATAATTGTATTTTTGAAATCTACAACTCTTCCCTGCGAATCGGTTAAACGACCATCATCAAGAATTTGTAATAATACATTAAAAATATCTCGATGTGCTTTTTCAACCTCATCAAACAAAACAATTGAATAAGGTCTTCTTCTAATAGCCTCTGTTAATTGTCCTCCTTCATCATATCCTACATATCCAGGAGGAGCACCAATAAGTCTTGATACAGAATGAGGTTCCATATATTCACTCATATCAAATCTAACAATATGTGACTCACTATCAAATAACGCTTCAGCCAAACTTTTACATACTTCAGTTTTACCAACACCTGTCGGTCCTAGGAATAAAAAGGAACCAATTGGTCTATTTTCATCTTTAATACCAGATCTTTGTCTAATAATTGCATCACTAACTAATGTAAGTGCTTCATCTTGACCTATTACTCTTTTAGCAAGTGTGTCTTTTAATCCTAATAATTTTTCTTTATCTCCTTGAACGAGTTTAGAGACGGGAATATTAGTTGATTTAGAAATAATATCGGCAATATCATTTTCAGTAACCACTTCTGATATCATCTTATTTGTCGATGTTTTTTGTTCATAAGCCGCAATCTCTTTTTCTAGGCTTGGAATAATTTTATAAATTAATTCTCCAGCTCTATTATAATCAGCTTTTAATAATGCATCATCATATTCTTTTTTGTAGTTTTCTAAATCTTTTTGTTTTTGTTTAATTAATGATAATTCTTCTTTTTCTTTTTTCCATTTCTTCATCATTTCATCAGCATTTTGTTTTTTAACTTTTAATTCTTCATTTATTTTTCCAAGTCGCTCTTTAGAAAGGGCATCTTTTTCTTTTTCAAGAGCAGTTTTTTCAATTTCAAGTTGCATAATTTGCCGTTGTAACAAGTCTAGTTCATTAGGCATTGAATTCATCTCTGTTCTAATTGATGCACAAGCCTCATCAATTAAATCAATTGCCTTATCTGGTAAAAAACGATCCGTAATATAACGATTAGATAGAGTTGCGGCAGCAATAATCGCAGGATCAGAAATTCTAACCCCATGGAATACTTCAAATCGATCCTTTAAACCACGTAAAATACTAATTGTATCTTCTACTGTTGGTTCGCTGATATAAACCTTTTCAAAACGTCTTTCAAGAGCAGAATCTTTTTCAATATAATTACGATATTCATTTAAAGTTGTTGCTCCAATACAATGTAACTCACCTCTAGCAAGCATTGGCTTTAACATATTGCCAGCATCTAAAGCGCCATCGGCACGACCTGCTCCAACAATTAAATGGATTTCATCAATAAATAAAATCATCTCACCATTTTTTTCTTTTATTTTATTTAAGACAGCTTTTAATCTTTCTTCAAATTCACCACGATATTTGGCACCTGCAACAAGTGCTCCCATATCTAGTTCATATATATGGCAACCTTTCAAATTTTCAGGAACATCTTCTTTGACAATACGTGCAGCTAACCCTTCAATAATCGCAGTTTTACCTACACCTGGTGAACCAATAAGAATTGGATTATTTTTAGTCTTTCTGGCAAGAATTTTTACAATTCGTAAAATTTCTTCTTCACGACCAATAACCGGATCAATTTTTCCTTCTCTTACGCTTTCAGTTACATCACGGCCAAATTTTTCTAATACTTTTTCATCTTTTGAATAATCTTGCATTTCCATATTTTCACCCCTTTAGCACTCTACTATCTTGAGTGCTAATATTATTATACCCATTTTTTGTAAAATGTCAATACTTTTTTTAAAAAAAACTAATCCTAAATTTAGGATTAGTTTTAAAGTTGATAAAAATTAAAATTACTCATTCTTTGTCTTGCTCATTGTCTTCTTCAACAATTTTTTTATTTTTTCTTTTTTCCTTATTGATCATATTTTCAAGTTCTTGAATTGATTTTTGATCTTGAGGAAATATTTTCTTCATAATGAAAAGAGCAATGATAAAAGTCAAAATTTTTTCAGGAGTAAAAGGCAACCATAATAAAGATATATAAGTTGTTGCAACTACCTTCAACCAAGAAATATCAAAAATTGAAGAGATGGCAAAACTAATATAGCTCCATCCATTAGTAATCATCCAAGCAATCAAAAAACAAACAAGAAAACGCCAATTTAAAATTCTTTTTAACCAAGTCTTAACCCAAATTTTCAATTTTTGCCATTTCATTTTGATTTATCATATAACAATAGTATAAAATATTTTGAGAAGTATCAAAAAAATAAATACTAAATTGTTCTTTCTCACTTATTCTATAATCAATATATGCATAATCATCTGTACTGATGTCTTCTAATTGAATATCATATTTATCTTTAAAATCATAGTTTTCAATTTCTTGTTCAAAGCGGGTTAATAAATTTTCTAGTTCCTCTAAGTTATTAGAAACTGGTTTTAAAAATTGATTATTTTTAAGATTAGGTCTTTTTTCATATTTGTAGATAGAGAACTGGAGAGTATTATTGAATTGACCAATATTCGCATTGGTATAATTTTCTTTGTTTGCATAGCCTTTTGGTATAATTTCAGTACTTCCACAAGATACAATCATAAATAATACCAAACATATAAATAAGACGTTAATTATTTTATTTCTCACATTTTACTCCGTTCTAAGTGCATTAACCGGATCCATTCTAGCCGCTGAACGTGATGGGAATAATCCAGAAATTAAAGTAAGTAAAACACTAATTGTAACCATGATTATAGCTTGATACCATTTGAGGGATACAAGAGTATAAATTCCAGTTATACCACCAATGATTATATTTGCGACAAAGCCAATTAAATAAGTTATACCAATTCCTAAAAGTCCTGCTACAAGCCCAATAATAAATGTCTCTGCATTAAATAAATGAGCAACATCTTTTTTTCTTCCTCCAAGTGATCGAATAACCCCAATTTCCTTAATTCTTTCTACAACCGAAACATAAGTAATAATACCAATCATTACCGTTGATACAATTAAGGAAATAGCTGTAAACGCAACAAGAGCTGTTGTTACAATGTTAATCATTGTATTTATCATTGAAATTACAATGGATAAGGTATCCATATAAGTGATATTTACTCTATCTTCCTTCGTAAGGGTTACACCATTTAAAATAATATTGCCTTCATTGTTCCAAGCATCTAAATAATCTAAAACCTGTTTTTTAATATTAAAGTCAACGGGATATATAGAAATACTATTTGCTAAATCGTTACCACCAACATTTCGTAATGAAAGCGTATATATCTCGGGGATATCGGTTCCACTATCGCCACCGCCGACCATACTCCCCATCATATCGTTCATAAGTGAAGCAAGTGATGTACTGCCAACAAACCCAGTTCCCGTTTTACTTTCTCCCTCAAAAACATATTCATATTGATAGGTAATACCAACAGCTTGACCACCAGTCATTGTTCCAACCATACTATTGATTGATTCACCATTTAAATCATCTCGAATATAATTGGCAATTTCACTATTTTTATTCATTTCTAAAATATAATCTGTTAAAGCTGATGTATAATAAAAACCAGTTGATAAAGAACCATAATTAATATCATCATTAGGCTGTAAAATGCCAACTACCTTTAGTTCTAATCCATCACTAAACGTATCATCTACTTTATATTTATAAGAAAAAGGCCAAGTTTGAACCATTTCTGGGATTAAACTTTTATTCTTAATAAATATAGAATCATTAGGATACCACGTGAAAGTTTTATTTAATAGTTCTTCATATGAAAATTCTTCTTTAATTAAAGTTTCATCATAATCACTCTTAAAAGCTTTAAAAGCCATATTCAAAAATTCGTCTTGAGAATAGTATCCAAGTTGTGCTAAAGTCAAATCGGTTATCAAAGAATTTTTATCAATTACAATCATTATTTCATTTTTTTCAGTAGCCATTTTACCATCTAATAATTTATATTGTGATAGAATATATTCCTCACTAGAAAGAGATTGACTAATCGGCTGAGAAAGCGTTGAAATTGCACTCACTGCTTCTTTAAATTCTGTTTCAGAAAGCAAAGCCTTATATATCTGTCGGATTGCAGTAAGCGAAGTTTTTTGCACATCTCCACCTTTTTCTGATGCAAAATCTGTATATATGTTATTGCTAACATCAATTCCATACCCATAAGAAATATCTTCAACATACTCCTTTGGCATAGCTTTAATATAATTGATATAATCTTCATTAATTTCATTTGTAACCATAATAGAATTCATTGTTTCTGCCCTTTTTGCAAGTAGTTCTAACATTGAGTTAATTCCTACAAAACCATTTTTAACAACGATTTCTGCTTGTTCAAAAGTACTTAAAGAACCCATCATAGCATTTAAATCATAGGCTTGTTCATTAATCGTTATAGGATTACCAGAAAGCATATCTTCTTGCATATCATCTATATAACCACTAATTCCACTTGATAAAGCCAGTACTAAAGAAACGCCAATAATACCTATTGATCCAGCTAATCCAACCATTAAAGTTCTTTTAAATTTACTCAATAAATTTCTACCTGAAAGTTTAAAAGCCGTCCAAAAAGACATTTTAGCTTTTTCTTTTATCTGAGCATCTTCATTTTTGATTAATTCTTTTTCTTCTTCTTCATCGGAACATGGATTAGAATCATCATTTATAACGCCATCTAATAATCTAACAATTCTAGTTGAATATTTTTCCGCAAGTTCTGGATTATGCGTAACCATAATGACCAATTTTTCTTTGGAAATTTCTTTAATTAAATCCATAATTTGAACCGATGTAACAGTATCTAAAGCACCTGTAGGTTCATCTGCCAAAAGAATTTCAGGATCATTTACAAGAGCTCTTGCAATTGCTACTCTTTGGCACTGTCCTCCTGACAACTGATTCGGTTTTTTATTGTATTGACCAGCTAATCCTACACGATCTAATACCATTCGGGCTTTTTCTAATCTTTCATTTTTTTCCATTCCCGCAATCGTTAAAGCTAATTCAACATTTTCTAAAATCGTTTGATGAGGAATTAAGTTATAACTTTGGAAAATAAATCCAATTCGATGATTTCGATATACATCCCAATCGCGGTCAGTAAATTGTTTTGTTGAGACACCATTAATGACTAAATCACCAACTGTATATTTATCCAGTCCACCAATAATATTCAAAAGAGTTGTTTTTCCACAACCTGATGGACCAAGAATAGATACAAACTCATTCTTTCTAAAATTAACGCTTATTCCCTTTAAAGCTTCGACTTTTGAATCGCCCATTACATATGTTTTTACAACATTCACTAATTTTAACATTTCTTTCCCTCCTTATAATTTTTTAATTCCTCTAGAATATTGTTGAATTTAACAATCAAGTCGATAAACATCATCATATCCTCTTTCCCCATCTTTTCTTCAAAGATTTGGTATTTATCTTCACATAAACTAACAATTTCCCTTTTCATTTTTTCTGCTTTATTAGTTGGAGTGATATAAAATACCTTTTTATCTTCTTTCGATTGAACTTTAACAATTAATCTTCTAATAGAAAGACCAACAATGGCTTGTGAAATCGCAGATTTTGTAATATTTAAAGTATCAGAAAGAGTAGAAACATTCATCTTTTCATAAGATGATAAAATAATGATATACAATTGTAAATGATTGATATTATGTTTTTTACAAATATTTTCAATGAGATCAATAAATAATTTATTATTTATATATAATTGAATAAACAATTGATGTAACATTTCAATCATACTCCTTTTTTGTTAAGTTCTTAACAACTTAAAAAAATTATACTAAATATATTTAGGATAGTCAACACTATTGCTTAATGATAATGTTTTCATACAATTCTCTTTTTTTGCATACATAAAAAAATAGTATAGTACCCTATACTACATTTCAAAATATTACTTATCTTTAATTAGTTTTTCATATCTATTATTTTTTGATAATCGACTTCCCCTATACTCATATAATATGTATTATTATCAAAATAGGCCACTTTCCCATTTTTTAAAACAAAATAAAACTCAGTTTTTCCAACATAGATGTCATATTTATTATAAAAAGTCAATGTAATATCCATATTAACAAAATTTTGTTCCCATTCTTTAAATGTAATTTCGTTAAATTTTAATTTAAAAAAGTGATTGGCAACTTCTCTTACAACATCTTTATCAGAAACAATCACCTCATTGGGAGAGGATAATTGATCATGAATAATGATATATGAAGCATTCATTCTATTAGAACTACAACTAGACAACAACAACATACTACTAAACAAAATTAAAATAGATATTAAGTGACAATTTTTTTTCATTATAAACACCCCTCATGTATTTTCAACTTTATTATACATAATATGAGTGTCGAATTTTGATTATTCTTGTAGATGCAAACTAAAAAACAAATAGGGCAACAAACAATAAAGTTTGCTGCCCTATTTCATACTATTTTTATACTATTTTTGACTGTGCCCCATTAAACTATTGTTACATTCACAACAATTACATATCTTCTATTGAATTGATAATCACCATATATTGTGGCAGTTCCAACATCTAAAGCATTAATAGTCCCCCACATACTAACACTTGCAATGTTATGATTCGTAGTCGTCCAAGTATAACTTTGTAATCCTGTCGATGGCCACTTTTCATCAGTGACTATGGCCCAAAGGTCATTCTTCTGAAGAGTCACATCATATATAATTAATTGCTGACCAACATTCCTATCCCGCACAACTTGAAACTTCTTTTTAAACACTTTTGTCAAATCATTCTTATAGACTGCCATAATTGTTACTTCTTGATTTTCCGTTACATTTAAAGCTTGAATCGTACCATATATACTAACAGTTAATAGATTTTCATTACTACTATACCAATAATAATCTAGTCTAGATAAAGATGGCGCCTTATCAAAATAGGCCAATCTATTAAATCCTTGAGTAATCGTACTTCCTCGCCTTGCACCACCATTTATGGTGACTTCGGTTCCACAATTTGTATAAACATCTGGATCAGTAACAAACGTTGCATTTTTATCTTCAACAACTTGTTCAAATGTTACTTCCATTGTTCCATCTAAATTTGCCCCAAGAAAGCCAATATAGTATGATTTATTATCAAACATATTTATCGTAACCGTAAATGTATCATTCGTTGAATCCATAAGTAAGGATGATAAAACTATATATTGTAAAACATTATCAGAATCATTTTCAGTTGTAAAAATTGCAAATAATAATTGGTCAACACCAAATCCAGTAAATTTAGCATCAATTTTATATTTACCATTTTGTACAACATTAAATGTCTTTAAGTCATCCACACTAGCATCAACATTATCACTTAAATCGATAACATCATCATTAAACGAATTAAAGGATGCGGTTTCAAGAAATGTTAGCGAAACCACTGCGGTTGTTGCATACTCTTGTGAATAATTGATTTCAATAATATAGTCAACATCTTTTTCTAAATACAACAATAAATTATTTTGTCCTTCACTACTAATTGCAAGATTATCAAATGAACTAACTGCATATTTATTTATAATATTACCTAATTCATCTTTTACAACTATTGAACCTTCAGGATATAAGATATCACCATTTTCATTCGTAGCCTGAAGAACGATTCTTGCTAATCTATTTACTTTATTTGAAAAGATGAATTCTGTTTTAGAATTATGCATATGTTCAAATACATCATAAATATGATTAATTATCATTGTCTGTCTATAATAATCTACATTAGATTCAACTTGTAAATTAACACTAGCACTAGAATTTTTTTCTTCTAGACTAATTTTTAAATAATAGGTTCCAGAAGAAAAATTTCTATTATAAAAAAGTGTTTTATTAGAATTTTCGGCTTGTGGATTAATACCAATTTTATTCAGATTTTCATCAAATAATTCCATCTTTATTGGACTATTTGATGTAGCTTTTATCAAATATGAACTAATACAATTAATATTTAAAGTATAATATTTACTTTCTTCACCACTAAGCGTCATCGTTTTATTTACCGAATTCATTACACACTCTAATGTTAATTCTTCTGCACCTGGAAATCTGACTCCCCCGTCACTACACACTGGGCATTGATTACATTTATAGATTCCATTTCCCAAATCTACTATAAAATTGTGTTCTTCTATTAATTCGTATTCTAAACCTAAAACATTGTTTTTTAAAATATGATTTTGTTTATTATTGACTATTTCTTGATATGAATAATTTTGTTCAACATTATTTGCAAACCCAGTAGTTTGTCTACAATATTTGCATTTCCAATAATCTTTATTACCATATCTTGCAACAGCCATCATATTTCCACTTTCAATGCTATGACAATTAGTACTGCTATTACCATGTTCACATTGCTTATAAATATCATATGTGTATTCGCTTAAATTATCAACATACTTAACACAATTGCATATGGAGCAAATTAGTTTATGATTTGTCGAAGTAGAACTTTCTTCATCATATAACCACTTATGATCAGCATTGGTGTGAAGCCCCCTTGCAATCATCGCACCTGCTATATCTCGGTAAGTTACATTTGAAGATGATAGGTCATACTCATTATTATTATCATAACCCATCAATATTTCTTGATGATGAAGACCTATAGTTTCATTTAATTCTACTAAATCTATATCTTTTAATCCAAGTACATGACCTAACTCATGGGCCATTGTTCTTTCATATGAATCTATTTGATTTGGATAAAGAGTAATACTATATTTTGTATAATGTTTATGATAAACACCATTTGTAAATTTTGAGTCTTCTCCAACCAAACTTGATTCAATAGGTGATGTAACACCTGAAGATGTTCCTCCCATAGCAATTTGATCAAAATAAATATCGACATTTACATCAATATTAGAAGCATCTTCTAAATCATCAACATCAACAAACCTAACTAAAGGATAAGCATGTAATCTACCATTTTCATCTTCTTTATAAACACTAATTTGATTCCACTTATCAATGCCTTTTTTAATATTGTCCATATTAGACAATACTTCGCTGCCCCAATCTACGTCGGTATTATCAAGATGTATTTTATAATATATTATATCAATATCATCATCAATATGATCCATTACCTCATTATAATCTTTATATTCTGCTAGTTCATACCACACTTCACTATATCCACCAGTATCCTCAAATAAGTCGGGAATACATGAATCATATGTAATATCATCAGCACCATCAATACCAAGATTGTCACTATGAGCTTTTACAATATTATTTGATAATAAAGAACCTAATATTATTGATATTATAAAAATTACTAAAACTTTCAAATACCTCATATTAATACGTAGCAAACTAGTTTTGAAGCAGTTGTTTTACACCATTATAATCATATGCTATTTTTATCTCTATATTTCCAAATTCATCTAAAACTTGTTCTTCACATATCTTATATGGTTCTAAAAGTTGAATGGCTTCATAATAACTCTTAAAGTCAGAATGTTCACATATAGAACCATCTTTGTGATACTGTTCAAGATGTCTTAAATATCTATTGGGAATTATTCCTTCAACATACTTTATTCCATATAGCTCACTTATAGATAAAGACCTTTTATATAAAGCATCATAAAACATATAACTTTGAATATCAGGGCTAAGATAATTAATTCTAGACAAATATTTATTTTTAAAACGATACTCTTCTTTAAAATTAAGTTTATCATTATTTATTTCAGGTTTTAATTCAGTTACACAACTAAAATTAAGTCCTTCCATTTGATTACTTGATAATCGTTTTATATTATCAATATCTCTAATGTTCATAATAAAAACTAATTGATCACCTTTAATTTCAGTTTTAATATCATCCATTTTATCAAAAATAGACCATTTTAAAGCATATTCACCTTCATTCATATCAATATTCTTAATGATACAATAATAATTATATTTTATTAATAAATCATCAATACCATGTATTGAAGATAATAAATACATTTTTTTATAAGAATAAGTATTCTTATATACATTGAATTCTATATCCAAATATGAATTGATATAGTTCATTATTTTTTTTGATACATATGCACAATAATATTTTCCATCATCCATTGGTGGAAGTTCAATTTCAAATAAATTTTTACCCTTATAAGCATATTCATTGTTATCAAAAACAAAATCATAAATGTTTAACCTATAATTGCTTATTAAAGGACTTCCACTAGGTAACTCCTTTTTTGTAACAAAATCTGTTAGGATTGGATTAATTTGTGCACTGGCATATATACCACTTCTATGAGTTATCATTGTGAAAAACGCCATAATACATATCATAACAACTGAAAGTGAGAATGAGAGCCTGACAACAATTTTGTAAAATAACTTGTTCTTAACTAGTTCTTTTTCTCCTATTGAAAAATTAATTCGATCTCTTATATTAGGATAATTCAAACGACTAGTGACAACTTTATCATCGATAAATTCAAGTATTTTTTGTTCCCGTAACAATGTCTTTCGACTATTCACAATCATCCCTCATTTCTTTTTGGAATTTTTTAATTGCTCTGAAATATTTGGATTTTATAGTATGAATGGAAACATTGTAATAATTTGAAATATCTTGAAAAGTTTCGCCAAAAACTATGTGGGCCAAAATGATTTCAGTTTCTTCTTTTGACAAGTGTTGCAACATATCATGTCTTATATCAAACCATTCTTTTTGGTCTTCTGACTGAACACAATTGAAAATATAGTCTTCATCTAATACAATTTCCGTTTGTTTCTTTCTAAGAAAATCAATTGCAAGATTTTTTGCTATTGTTACTAGATAGAATTTGAAATTTCTTTCTTCGCAAATCTTTTCTCTATTATTGAATACTTTAACAAACGTATCATCTGTTAATTCTTCTGCATCACGACTATCTTTTACAAGAGCTAAAATACAAGTGTAAACTAATTTGCAATATTTCTTATACAAATAACAAAATGCTTCATCTATGTCGTTTTGTTTGTTTCCTTTAAGAGCGCGTACTGCTAAAATTTCTGAATCCATAAGGTACCTCATTTATTCTTTTTGAAGGACAGGCCTTCATCCTTCACACAATAATACGTAAAATTTTTACAAATTGTTTCAAAAATATACAAATTTTTCCATTTTTTATTTTTATTTATTAAATTTTAATAAAATTTTTCAATAAAAAGGTGATACATATATCTCACCTTTTATTTCTATACTTTATATAATGAAAGATACAACTAATTATCATTGTTTATTTAATTTTTTATCCAAATAATCCACTCCATATTTATGAATAACAAAATCTACATCTTTATCACCACGACCAGAAAGATTTACTAAAATAGAACCTGTTTTCATCTTTGTTCTAGCAAGACGAATTGCATATGCTAAAGCATGGGAACTTTCTAAAGCTGGAATAATTCCTTCATATTTAGACAACAAGAAAAAAGCTTCAACTGCTTCTTCATCAGAAATCGTTTCATATGATACTCTCCCTATATCATTTAAAAAGGCATGCTCGGGTCCTACAGATGGATAGTCTAGTCCGCTAGCAATAGAATAGACAGAAGAAGGATTACCTTCGTTATCTTTTAGCATTATTGAATTGAAACCATGCATAATTCCTTCCGTGCCAAAGGTAATGCTTGCGGCATGATTTCCTTTTTTGGCATTTTTACCAAGAGGTTCAATACCAACAATTTGAACAGGATCATTTAAAAAAGGAATAAACATACCCAGTGAATTACTTCCACCCCCTACGCAAGCACAAACAACATCTGGTAGTTCACCTGTCATTTCTTTATATTGCTCTCTTGCTTCAATGCCAATTACTGACTGAAAATCGCGAACAATCATAGGGAAAGGATGAGGACCTAAAGCCGAACCGATGCAATATATTGAATTTTTATAATCTTTTAAATAACTTTCAAAAGCTGAATCAACAGCCTCTTTTAAAGTTTTATTACCACTTGTAACACATATAACTTTTGCACCTAAAATTTTCATTTTATCAACATTAGATGATTGTTTTTTAATATCAACTTCCCCCATATGAATTTCACATTCTAAACCAAAATAAGCCGCAGCTGTTGCAAGAGCCACCCCATGTTGCCCAGCTCCTGTTTCCGCAATCAGTTTTTTCTTTCCTAAATATTTAGCAAGTAATCCTTCTCCCATACAATGATTTAATTTATGGGCTCCAGTATGATTTAAATCTTCTCTTTTTAAATATATTTGTGCACCACCAATATGTTTTGATAATCTTTCACAATGGTATACAGGAGTTGGCCGACCCTGAAATTGAGTTCGTATTCTTCTTAATTCACTAATAAATTGGGCAGAATGACAAATCGTCTGATATGCTTTATTTATTTCATCAAAAGCTGTTTGTAATTCTTTGGATACATAACATCCTCCATATTTACCAAAATAACCATCTTTAGTTGGATAGTTCTTCAAATAAGTTTCAAAATCAATATCTTTCATCTTCATATTCTCTCATCATCCTTTCCTCAACATATAACCACCTATTTTAATAATTATATACTAAAATCAATTAACTATCAAATGATATTATAATTTTTTACTGATAGTAATGTGAAAGATATCTGATGATGGTTGACAAATACTACTTATCATGTTATAATAATTTTACAAAGATAAAATCTTTTTTATCCTTGTAAAGGAGATGAGCACAGTGAAAAATACATATATAGTAACTGGCGCAAATGGCTTCCTTGGAAATAATATAATTAGAAAATTAATAACAAAATCTGAAAATGAAATACGAGCTCTTGTTCTTCCAAATGATAAAATTAAATCTTTAGAAGGGTTAAATTGCAAAATTTTTTATGGTGATGTAACTAAAAAAGAAACTTTGAATGATATTTTTGATGTAGATATCGATACTCATTTATATGTTATTCATTGTGCTGCAATTGTTTATATTAAAAGTAAAAAGAATTCTAAAGTTTATGATGTCAACGTGAATGGTACTAAAAATATTATCGATAAAGTCTTAGAAAAAAAGGCTAAACTAGTTTATGTAAATAGTGTCCATGCCATTTGGGAAAAACCGAATAATGAAATAATGGAAGAAATTTATGATTTTGATTCTAAAAAAGTAAAAGGTCTTTATGCAAAAACAAAAGCCGAATGTGCCAACTATGTTTTAGAAATGACAAAGACCAAAAATTTAGATGCTTGTATTGTCCATCCTTCTGGAATTATAGGTCCAAATGATTTTGGCAGAAGTCATTTAACTCAATTGATTATCGATTTTTGTAATCATCGTCTAACTGCTTGTGTAAAAGGAGGATATGACTTTGTTGATGTAAGAGACGTTGCTGACGGAATTATTCGTGCCTGTGAAGTTGGAAAAGCAGGAAATTGCTATATTTTATCTAATAGATATTTTACAATTAAAGAAGTGTTAGATACAGTAAGTGAAGTAAAGGGAATCAAAAAAATCAAAACTGTTTTACCTCTTTGGTTTGCAAAATTGACTGCTCCTCTTTCCGAATTATATTATAGTCTTTTAAAGCAACCTCCACTTTACACTAGTTATTCTTTATATACCCTTACTTCAAATTCGCATTTTTCTAATCAAAAAGCTAGGAATGAATTAAATTATAAAAATACAGATTTCAAACAAACAATCAAAGACACCATTGATTGGCTCAAAGATCATCAATTTATAAATTAATTTACATTTGTGACAGTTATTCTCGCTTAAAGAGTAAACATTTACTTTAGTATAAGTATCTTTTTACTCTTTTTGTTTTAAGAATGATTTTCTAAGCGATTGAAATATGATTCTTAAAAGGAAAAACACAATGAGATAAAAATACTCATTGTGTTTTATTTTTATTTTGCTTTTAAATTATTGTAAATTAATTACAGTTCCTACCGCAAAATAGTCACCATCATCTGATGTAAGAGTTGTTGTTTTACAAGTCAATTTTGTTGGATTTGTTGCATCATCAAGTGTAAAAGTAATTGTTCCTTTACTATGAGTAATCGTCAAAACATCACCTTCAATTGTATAAGTTGCCTCTCCTGTCATTTTGCCAAAACAGTAAGAACCCCAACCATCACATGAAAAACTAATAGTTACATTTCCTACACCATCAAATGAATATTGAATCGTATGTTGATCCATACCACAATCATCATTTGGACAAGTAATTACTTTAGATGCTTTTTTATTTGCTAGTACATCTAATAGTTTAACAGTAAATTCTTTTGTTTATTCATTATATTCATAGTAGTTTGTTTGATTATCACCTACTACCATAAATAATGTATCTTTAAAACTATATGTAATACTTTCACCATTTAATGTACCTTTACCATATCCATCAAGAACCAAAGTATCACTTCCAATTGTATATGTTCCTTGATATCCATCTAAGACTTTAAGTACTAATTTTGATGATTGTTTAATAAATTCATATATTAAATTATTATCTTCATCATAAATATTGATATCTTCTTGTTTATAAGCTTCTTGTGGACCAAATGGTTCTGGATTAGATGGAGAAGTATATGTTACATTTACATGAACATTATTATTGTAAACAAATACTAAAATTTCTTGGTTTGTATTGATAACAGCTTTCGTTAAACGAGCATAACCACTCAACCAAAAACTTGAATAAGCAGAACCTGAAGTTGCAGTATCATAGCCTTTAAAGAAGATAAAATAATCATTACCTAATTCTTCTTTTCCTGTTGAATAATTATAAATAAGCACCCCGTTTGTAGCATCATAATATCCATAACGATATGTTGTTCCTGATACTAATTTAAAGAAACCAGTTTCAGGATCATACTCTTCAATGACTCCTGTTCTTTCACCTGATACATTTCCCAATGCATCAACTTTTAATGTTCTTTGGTATCCACCACTAGAAGTAGAATCATTGCTGCTACCACCATAAATTTCAAATCCAACATAGTCACCAAATAATGCTATAGAATCCATCCACTTACAATAAATTATAGTATCTTCATTTATCACACCTGGAGTATAAGGATTTTGGAAATCTTGATCTAAATACCAGCCATCAAACACTTTACCATTAGTAAAGGAAGGCTCTACTGGAACGGCAACGTCACCTGCACCATATGGAAGGTATAGATCTTCTAAAGTATTGCCATAAACAATTGTTAAAGTTACCAAGATATCCCATTTTGCATATAAAGTAAGTGATTCAGTTGGAAGATACTCTAAATCAACTGCTGTTTCATAATTTGCATCTAAATACCATCCTCTAAATATATAATTTTCATTAGTAGGTGTTGGTAAAGTCACAATAATATTTTTGTTAGTTATCAATTCATCAACAACTGCTTTATCTGAAGCATCAAATGTAATTGTTACCATTGGTTGATTCATTGTATATGTTTTTTCTTGTGTATCTAATGTCATTTCATAGTATTTTCCGTCTAAATATACATCTAATGTATAACTAGAACCTGCCTCAGCAACTACATATTGACCTGTTAATTCACCTTGTGTAATCGTTTTAACTCCATCAATTACGATTGATGTATCACCATTTGTATAAGTACCTTCATATCCATCAAGTTCAACCATTGTAGTATCATCATAACCTACTTTAACAATTAATGAACCAGTTGAGTCATATACATAAAGTGTTGTACTACCAAAGCATTTATCTGCTGTAACGGCATTATTTAATGCATCTTTAAATTCTACACCAAAGTAAACTTGATTATTATGGATAAAAATACGATAAGTAGTTTCGTTATACGTATATTCAATAGCTCTAGACTTGCCACCATTCCAATAAGAAGATTTAATCTTACTTGCAATACTTACATTTTCAAATGGATTTAAGAACCATACTTCTTCAATATCAGCTTCTAAGCCTTTTGTATCATTAAGAATAATAATTTTAGATTCTGGATCAATAAATCCTCTATATACTGTTGTGCCAATATAAAATTCTAATGTTCCTGTTTCAGGATTATAATTTTGAATGGTCATTTCTTGATTAAAAGGCCAAGATGTTCCTTTTGGTGATACTCCATATGGATCAATTGCCGCAATCGCACCAGTTCTAGTATATGAACTAGATGTACCACCATTTGCTGAATTACCACCAATTTCAGTTAATAAATAATCATTATTATAAATAGGTGCATCTTCCCATTTAGCATAAATGACGATATCCTCTACAATTGCTGTTCCACTAACCCACTCTGTTCCTTCTCTAAAATCTGAAGTTGTATACCAACCAACAAAAGCATGTTTATCATATACTGGTCTTTCAACAGTTACAATATCATTTTGTGAATATACAAGAATGACATTTTCACTATCATTGTTATAAACAATGGTTAATTTTGCAGGTAATGAATATTTAGCATATAAAGTAATATCAGTTGTTGGTATAAACGAATCGCTCACCGCACTATTAAATTCAGCATCAAAGAACCATCCATTAAATACATATCCTTCATCTTCACCTGATGGTAAAGTTGCTACTACATTGATGTTTACCTCAATGGAAGCAATTGGTGTATGATTTTCACCAACATTAAAACTAATTGTTGCCATCGGTTTTACCATTGTGAAACTTGTACCGTCTAAAGTCAATTGATAATACTCAGTTTGTTCATTTAAATATACATCAAATCCATAATTCGCACCTTCACTTGCTTTTGTATATGTACCTGTTTTTTCACCAAAAACAATTCCACCTGTACCATCTAATACAATTGTTTGATCTTCATTAGTATACGTACCATAATATTCATCTAAAGTAGTGGTATTATTATTTCCATTGAATGAATCACCTAATGATGTTAAAGCAAGAATAACATTTCCTTCTAAATCTTTAACAACAACTGTTTTTGAATTTTTAACATTTTCAGCTGTTAATGGATTACCTGCTGTATCAGTTGCCACAAAATTTGAATAAATATAATTATTATAGATAAAGATTTCTTGATCACCATCTTTAGTCATAATATTGATGAAGTGTGCATAATAACCAGTTGTTGATGAACCTGGTTCTTTTGGCGCCTTAATACCATAGTGTTGAGCAATTTTGTTGGTTGTTTGATATTTACTAAGAATATAAAAGTCAGTACCAATTTCTTGTTGTGAACTATAATGTGTAGCAATAACACCAGTTGTTTCATCAAACCACAAGTATTTTACAACACCTGAGGAATTTTTCCAAGTAATCTTTTGTGTTGCTTGATCATAACTTTCTACAGTACCTGTAAATTTACCAGTGATTTTACCATTTTCATCAATCTTGATGGTTACTGTAGCAGAGTTACCATAAGTTGAACTCCATACTTCTGTTCCAAGATATTCACCATAATAAACAGGTAAATCTTCCCATTTAGCATAGATTGTCACATCATTATCTTCTTCAGTAATAGCAGCTTCTTCAGGTAATGAATTAGAATATTGATCATCTAAATACCAACCTCTAAATACCTTTAAAATATCCTCTTGAATTCCGTATTTAGGAAGATGTTCACCAATGATATCACCAACACCTAAATATAAAACAGTAGCATCGCCATCTAAAACACCAACTAAATTAACCACTACTTTCTCTTTCCATAATGCATATAAAACAACATCAGTAGTTGGAATAAATTGTGCTTCTACAGGTTTTGTACAATCTGCATCATAGAACCATCCTTTAAATGTAAATAATTCATTTGTTGGTGTAGGAAGTACACAAACAATATTTTTATTAACGGATAAATCATCTACTACAGCCTTATCGCCAGTATCAAATGTAATATTTACAAGTGGTAAATCAGCAACAAAAGTATCTTCTGTCAATGTAACTTCATAATATTTATCATCAACATAAACACCAATTGTATTCGTTTCACCTTCTAATAATTCATAAGTTCCACTCATACCATTATAAGTAAGTGTACCACATCCTGAAAGAATTAACACATCATCAGTTGAAGTATATGTGCCTTCTAAACCATCAGCCAATACTAATTTTGTACCATTATAAACAAAGCCAACTAAAATATGACCATCTTGATTTTTTACATAAACATATTCATTATTATAACATGCTTCTGCATTGACATTATTTCCCATTAAATCAACAAAAGATACACCATAATATACTTGATCTTTGTAAACAAAAATATTATATGCTGTAGCATCATAGGTATAAGTTATCGCAATAGAATTATCCCAAGAAGATGCCTTACTTGACTCATCTGTTACACCTACTTCAAATGGAGTCCATACATGTATTTGATCAAAGGTTGCACTATATGCGCTTACAATGATACCACTTTCAAAATCTACATATCCATAATAAACTGATACTTCATTTAAATCTAAAACCGGTTTACCATCTTCACCTGATTCTTCAAGAACCTTTGTTATTTTGATTTCAATTTTACCAGTTTCTTCATCTAACATTTTGATTTCAACATATCCTCTAAATGGATAACCAGTGCCAATGCCTTTACCAAATTCATCAAGGGTAATTGTAATTTGATTCCAAGCAGTTTCAACACCAACTACACCATTTTTGTAACCACCTTCATCATTATCAACATCATATGAAAAAGATGAATAAGTTTTATTATCATATGGTGCTACTTTTTTAGCCGTTTCTAAGGTTACATCACCATAAATACTATGATAAACAACACTTCCTTTTTCATTGTATGTTGCCGCATTTTCTTCTATAATTTCCCAAACAGACGTATCAGTTAAAACTGCCAAATCAACAACTGTTGTATCGCCACAACTACATACTCCTTCAGCAGAACCTTCTTCTGTTAATGTTGGAGCAGTTGTAATAGTCCAGTCATAACTATGTTCTAACTTTTCAAGTTCTATAGTCACATCAACATATTGGCTACGATATGTTCTACTACCAACGAATTGACATGTTGGATCTGTTTCATCAATAACAGTCCAGAATGTATCATCTGTTAATGCTGGCAACACTACCTCATCAGTAGCCGAGCAATCACAAACACCTTTTGCAAGACCTTCTTCTGTCAATGTTGGAGCAGTTACTACTTGATAATTTTTATAATTATGATTTAATTTGCCAATCGTTTTTACAATATCACCATAGATTGAAGAATAAGTAACTTTACCTTCTTTTGTACAAGTTGCCGCTTCTTCTGTTTTAGTCCAAACAGACGTATCAGTTAAAACTGGTACTTCTTGTTCAACAACCGCATGACATACACATTCTTTTTGAGCCTTACCTTTAGTTGTTTCAGTAGGCTCAACTACAATCTGCCATTCACCATAACTATGTTCTAATTTTTCAACAACTATAACAACTGTACCATAAACAGATGTATAATTGATACTTCCCTCACTACTACAAGTAGCTTCTTTTATCGATTTTTCCCAAACAGACGTATCAGTTAAAACTGGAACTTGCGTTTTTTCCACTTCTCCACAATCACATGTTCTGTGTGCTTGTCCAACTACAGTTTCAGTAGGATTAACATCTATAATCCATTTATCATACTGATGAGTATGATCATCTTTAACGCATGAGGTAATAATCATAAGTAGTAAAGAAAGTACGAAGACTAAATAAATTTTACCACGTTTCATCTTTGATTTCTCCTCTCTAATTTTTTTCCTTATTATTGTCTTTTAAAAGTTGTATTGTTAGCAAAATAACCATGTTCATCACTATTTATGGTTGTTTCTAAACTAATTATTTCACTAGCATCTAAAACATTTGTTATTAAGAAAACAAATGTTTCACCATTGACTTTAATTGTCAATTTATTATTATTCACAACATATGTACCAATAACCCCTTCACTGCTAGCAAAACTAGGCTGATACACATCATTTTCGCATGCATAATTACCGCTATCATGTTCACTTGAAGTAGATACAATGCATACTTCGCCATTTGCTTGAAATGTAAATGTTGTATTGGCAACATAACTATATATATCACAAACAAACTTATGGCTAGCACTAAAAGTTTTTCCTTCAACAATACTATTGTCAAGTATTATGTCTAATTTTTCAAATGTGTAATCTTGATTATTTAATCTATATAATGTTACTTTATCTTGAATAATCACAGTAATTACATTATCATTTAAAATATATTCGCCACTTACACCATCAACAATTACATGATTAAAACCACTCACAATAATAGTTGAATCCTCATTAGTATACGTACCACGATAAGGATCAGAAATTGTTAAACCTGTTGTTGTACTTTCCCATGAATTGATTTTTACTACTATTTCTTTTTGTGAAGTTACTATTTCATTGATTGAACCGATTTGTGATGGTTCCATATCATTTAAACTAGTTACAGTTACAATTTCTCCTAAACCATTTAAAATACTTGAATATATATAGATATTTTCATTATTAACCGTGATTCGTCTTAAATAATGATTTTCACAACCAGTTATTTTATAAGTTCCTGTTGTATAGTAATCTTGGAAATTAATTGCTCCACTACATTTTAAAATAATTAAACCATCGGTTATTTGATTACCATTTGCGACAATTTTTTTATTATTTTCATCTTTTGCATTAATGATAAAGCTATTATCATCATGTATTTTAATATTGCCTTTGTAAATCGTACCAGCACAATTTAAAACTACTTGACCATATTTATCAATTGATAAACTATTTTGATTAAAAATAATACCATTCCCATAGGTAGTTGCAATTGAATTGCTACTATATATATCTTCTAATACCTGAATCGCATAATACGCAATTACATCCTTGCCATCAATATTGATTTTAATACTAAATTGATAAAATCCAGGTGTATTAAATCTTACTTTTGAAACATCAATACAATTTTTCATTTCTTCTTTAGAAAGAATACCATCTTTAGTGATAATTTCAATATTATCATAAAGAAGAGATTTAGCTACACTATCAGAATCTTGACCAATTTGATAGGAATAAATATTCACAATGGCTCCTTTAGTAATATGATTATTTATAAATCTTGTACCTATTTTGGTTTCATCACTTAAATAATTAGTTGTTAGAACATTACCAAAGGCATCAATATAAAATTTAGCATGGTATCCATGAAATAATTCTTGTTTAGAGTCTTTAAATTGCAATTCAATGCTATCGCCAATCACAATATAATTGAATAATTCTTCTTGATAACTTTTATTATTTGGATTAAAATGTCCACTACCATAACCATCAAAAAACAAATACATATCATCTGTTTCATACAGACCATAATAGGAATCTTTTTCAATGTAAGTAAATGTTTTATCATCTAAATTTAGAATAAATTTATAAGAATAAATATTTTCTTCAAAAGTATAAATGAGCAAAGTATCATCAAAATAATTTACTCCACCATTTTTCATTTTACTTATCTCATAGGATGTAACATTAAATATCCTTATCGAATCTTGAATTAATGAGAACCCCTCATTTGAATCAGAGACCAAAGTAGCTTCTTTCCCATTATAGGTACCTACAAAAGTCGTATTGGCATATTTTTTTTCATTATTTTCTTTTTGAATTTTTCCTAAAGTAGGTGTTTGCAATTGCATATAATATCTATCTTCTTTAAATTCAAAATGATAATAAGAACCCGGAAATTGATCAAAGGTTTCAACAAATTGTACTTCACCATAAGAGACTTCATAAACTGTATCAACAGAATTTTTTTCAACTAAAGCAATTCTTAAACCATACCAATAAGTTGTATTGTCTAATTTTGATTTAATTTGAAATAAATCTATACTATAACCAGTATAAGTAAGTTGTAATACATGTAAAGATGTTGAATTAATCACGACTCTATCTTCTAAAGACCATACACTATCATTAAAATAAATCATTGGTCTACTATTATCATTATAGGACATTTTCATCTCATTTAATGGAATAAAAACAACAATACCAGGTTCAATATAATATAGATTATAAATGTTTCTACCATACATTACTTGCATCGTTGTCTCATTGTTGCCACCAATTAATTCTAGTTTTGTACCAGATAATATCATTGTTCCATCATCACTGACAATAAAATCACCAAGAATGGTTGGTTTTTCTGTTTGAATTCCATAATCATCTTCTTCTGTACTTTCGGATTGAGGAATTGTTGTTAAATTCGTTTTATATGTACCCATCATTTTATTATCAAAAACAACAACTTTTGATGTCTTTTCAATTCCTTGATAACTAATTGTTACATAATAAATACCTGGAGTAAAGCAATCAACTTTACCACTAATCATTTCATTTGTAACTTCTATTTCTTCTTTGCCATTTACAATTTTAAATAAATCTTTTGTATAAAGTGTAGTGCCAGTAAAAATTGCTTTATCACTTGCAATGACTTCTAATTCTGATTTAATAGTGACAGTATAAGAAACAATTACGGGTTCATTATTTGGACCATTAACATAAACAGCAATTTCAACAAGTTGACGACCTAAATCATTATAATCTATTGGATCTGAAAGCAATTCTACATAACAAGATATAATATCTACATAATCCTTATTTTCAACTAAAGTTTGATTTCTGTTGTTAATTATTACTTCTAAATTAGAATATATATTATATTTCAAGTCATCTTTATTAATTATTAAATCATCATCTTTAATCGTAATTTTATATTCATTTTCAACAACAATATATTCAATTGTCTTTTCGTAATATGTCCATTTTACACCTGATAAGGATAAGGCTTTATCATTATAAGGAATAGTTAATGTTACCTGATATGTTCCTACATTATCAAAATCTACTTCTGATAAATCAAAATAAGAACTTTGTATTTGATCAAACCGAATGCCATTAATCGTCACCTCAAAATCATTTTCAAAAGCATAATTTTGTTGATTAGTACCTTTTTTTATAATTATGGTATCTGATGTATGGTAATCAATCACAACACCCAATCTTACCTCAACTATTGCAACTACTTCTTGGCCTTGATAAGTTAACTTAATCTCACTATTCCCCGCCTTTGAATAATCAATTGCTCCTTCAATCATATCAGAAGTTACAGGAATAATTTCATCACCTTTTTTAATTTCAAATAAAGATTTTAAATCAATAAATGCATCATTGGGATAAGTTACAACATGTTTTGCAGTAATAACTATTTGCTCGTCTTCAACAACCTGTACTATTGCCGTCTCACTTACCCTAATTTCATCCATTTGGTATTCAAAAACTATTTGATATTGCGTATCTATCACAGGATTTGCTATTGATGATATATCAATCATACTCATATCAATTTTGGTAGCTTGATAATCAACATATAAACTAAATAATTGAGTGTAGTCAAAAGTAGCAACTTGACTGATTTCTAGATAACAGATTGGATAAGATAAAATAACTTCTAAATGATGATCAGGAATAATATGAATCGTAAGCGTCTTAACGATACCATTAAAACGAACCGTATATTGATACGTGCCTTCTTCGTTTTTTAGATTAGTTTCTATTTGTTCTTCTTTAATCTCTTGTTTAACTCCATCAATTGATGCACTAAATAAACTTAAATAATCATAGGTTAAACTTGCTGATTGTTTCAAAGTGATTTCTTCTTTGCTGAGCGTAAGATCATAAATGGTTTCAACAACATTCACTTTTAGAGTTGCTGATTCTTCTTTGTATTTACAAAACACCTCATATTTTCCAGGAGTAGACTGTACTTGAGAAAAATCAATATAAGAATCTAACACCACTTGCTCAACATTATTAACTAATATTTTAAACAAATCATTATATTTATAATGACTAACTTGCGTATCTTTAATATCGATACTTTCTTTTAAAACTTGAACAACAATTACATCAGAAGGTTCAGGGGGAGGATTATCCCCTGAACAATTTTTTTGAGAGCAACTATTTAACGAAAAGATACTAAAGATAATAGCAGTAATAAATACTAATAATCTTTTCTTCATTAACGACCTCTACTTTCTTTTTTATTTAAGAGTCCATTCTCCAGTTTTATAAAAATAAATCCAGAAATATTTGGTGTGATTATTTTCAATTACAATTTGAATATCCTCATTTACATAACATACATATCGGTTACTTTGACCAAGTTCACCACCTGATGTATCAGTATTAGCAATAGAAAGTTGGAAACCAAGTTTTTCTAATTCTTCACCTAAAACTTCAATAATCTCATCAAAATTTAAAATTTTCGCATTTTCATCAAAATCAGTTGAACTTGCCACAATACTAATAAATTTACTATAAATTGGATTTCCATCAGAATCAACACCTTTTTCTTTCCAATCAAAGAATGGTCCACTAATATTATCACCAAAAGCAGTTAAGAATACAGTTGGATCTGGGATGCTACTTGCGGCAACACCATAAGCATCTTCTAAAACAATTGCAGTATTTTCATCACGAGATGTAAGTGTTGAGCAATCAGGACTATAATATTTTGTAGTGTATTGATCCCATGAAGTTTTAACAACACGAGGAACATAACCTGTAAATGTGTCCTCTTCAAGAGCAGTTGTACCTACATTTGAATATGTAGTTGTGCAATATCCAATATAAGTTCCGCTAATAAGATCATAAGGGAAAGTTGTTGAAACTAAATCACCATTGTCACTAACAACTATTCTAAATGCTGTAGATGAAGATGATGAAGCATTTGCAGCATATTTATATGCAGAAAGTTCTTTTGCAACATCTCTTGCAATAGCAGTTTCATTTAATCTAAATGTATAAGTTGTCACCCCATTTTTAATTGAAGAAGTTTCAAATATAAAAATGTTAGGTGATAAATCAAATTTTGGCATTACATCAAAAATATTACCATTTACCTTTTTGGTACCTTCTAAAGCACCAAGTGTTGAATTATATTTAAATTCATCATATGTACCATCAGTATTTTGTTTATATCCAGAATAATTAGTAAAATAATCATTTCCATCCATTGAATATGAATATTTACCAGTATTAGCAAATAATATTGCATCCTCAGTTACAAGACCATAACATCCTACAGTTCCTACACTTGATACAAAATCTTTTACTGCTAATGATACTAAAGCACCTTTTGCTGCAAAAGAAGTTGCAGAAAGTTCATAATCTCCACTATCTCCTGAAGGAGCACTTGTTTGTGTATCTGCTGCTCTAAATGTATAGTTTTTAGCGTTTTGCATTTTTTCTAAAGCAGCTTGTAATTTGTCTGCATAATCTGGAGCATCAAAAGGTTTAGGACTTTCAACGACAGTTGTACCAACATTACTGAAAGAAATTTTAACATCAGAATAACTCATCGCATCTGGATCTTCTTCTGTATTGCTACCATAATATAAAATTTCTGTTTGAGCTAACAATTGTGTTACTTTACCATTTTCCACCTTTAAATATAATTTATCTAATGTGTCAGATAATACTGGAGTAAGTGAGAATGATAAGTAAGTCATTAAATATAAATCAGATTCTTGTGTCAAATCAGCCTTATATTCATATACATCATTTTCTGCATCGTATTTAAATTTTGTTATTTGTAAATTTGCAAGATGATTCCATAAATGTTGTTGTTCCCAAAGAACAGGAAAACTATTATAATTTTTTTCAATAGCAGATGCTAACTCATTATTTTTATTGATATATAATCTTTCTAATGCATGACCAACATTACCATATGAATCACGATATCCATCTTTTTCACTACGACGATAATAATCTACCATTTTATTGTCTACTGCAAGTTGATGATTCCATTCACCATACCAAACACCATCATTCATTTTAACAACCATATCATAAGCATTTGTACTATTATTAGCACTATTTTTAAAATCTCTATAATAATCTGTTAAAACACCAGTTACAGTTATACTTTGATTACCAATTTCTTTTAACATATCTGATGTCAATTCTCCAACTTGTCCTTCAACAATTGGCGCTTTAATTGTAATTGATTTTGATGCTTTAACGGTAGGATCTTCAGTTAAAGTTGCTGTTACAGTAACAAATTTATCAAGTGTAATCTCTGTTTTCAAAGTTAAAACATTATTTTCAATTTGTACTAAATCATCATAATTCGTAGATAAGGTATATGCATTATTATTTGCATTAGTAACCGTTACTTCAAACTTAATTGAACCATTATATTCCATCACATCTTTATCTGATGTAATTTCAATTGTAGCTTTTTGAGGATTAACAACTTCTTTCCAAGAAGCAACTAATGTAAAACTAGATGTAACTTTAGCATTAAAATCATAAGCTGTTCCATCCAATAGCCAATTTTCAAATTCATATCCTTCTTTCGTAGGATTAGCCGGTTTTGTAACTGTTCCGTTCTTTTTGACTTCTTGTGTTTCAACCGAACTGCCACCTGCACTATCAAATTTTACTTCATAAGTTTTTTTACATCCGGTAAAAGCCATTAATAGTAAAACTGCTAATACAAATATAAAATTTTTAGTAATAAATTGTTTTGTTTTCATATTCATATATATTCCTTTCTAAAATTAATCTTTCCAAACATAGATTAGTAAATCTAAACTATAATCGGTTGGAGCAATATTAATATTGCCTTTTTTAAAATTACCATTACTATCTCTTACAAAACCAAGAGACAATAGATAATTTTCTACCTCTTTTAATGATGAATCAATTGTATAATTGATATCAAGAGGTACATCATAGTAGAAAACAATTGCATTCTTCACTTTATCCTGCCCTTTAGGAATATAAATAGTTGTTAAGCCAAAACCATAAGTATCACCTAGGGCGTTACCAAAGAAAGGCAATTCATTATCAATATTATCATTTTCAAAATATCTCTTCAAATAATCTAAGGCATTAGCAGTATATTCATCTTCAGTTGTTGGATCTGATCCACTAGTCACCTCAATTGTTAACTCATTCCAAGAACTTGGAACTTCTCTTGCTTCAAATTCAACATTTACATTCTCTGGTAAAGTAGTAGTATTAAACTCATCATACTTAAGCTCTACTACACCATAGATTGAACCAATATAAAAATAAAAGCACGCTTCAATAATATATCCATCTTTAACAACCACATATGGAGTAAACGATTCGCTTGTTGATATATAACCACGAGTTGCAAAAATACCATATAAATTAATATCATTACCCACTCCATAATAGAAAGTTGAAGCAACAGGGCTCATCACATCATCAACATAATAAGTTATTGTACCATCTTCTGGATTTTCATAATAAGTTCTAAAAATTTCTGCTGCAAAAGCAAATGTTGGTTTAGCTAAGCTAAAATCACTTTGATATGCACGAGAAGCATAATATGCACCATCAGTATCTTGATAATACGTATTGTATAGATTGTCATTTATTTTCTTATAGCCATAACTTGCATTCTCTAAATATGTATGAATTTCATTTAATTGTGAATCATATTTAACATTATATGGAGCAAAATAGCAATCAGTACCTGTAATATATTCCGTAAATCCACTTTCTACAACACCAGATGACATATAAGAAGCTGTAATTTCTTTAAAATCTAATGTATAAGAAGTAAGAGCATTCATGTTATCAATTGCTAATTGTAAATCATCATGAATATCTTCGTGATCATATTTAGATATTGTAGGTACACTCACAGAATCTCCTAAATTTATTGTTACAATAAGTTCTTGAATTCCTTTGTATCCATCTACTAATGAATAATCTGGCTCACTTTTTGAATAAATTCCCATAATTTCAGATTCTTCAATAATTAAGGCAAAACCAGTTGGAACAAAATCATACGGATTTGATGCAGCAAGAACTTTAGATGGTAATGTTTTATCACTTCCTGTATATTCATATCGCCAAGTTTCTAAATTAAAAGTAAAATCATCAACAGTTAAATTTTTTAATCCATTGTATAATCCCGAATCAATAAATGATACTTCATTACCTAAATCATCTAACATTGGAAAATATTCTTCTTCATTCATAAAACTTACACCTACTTGACATGCTTTATTCTTGTTGTTTTTGTAGTATAAGCTCATAATTGTTCCTGTGTCACCATTTTCATATTGTGCAAACCAATTTGTTCCATCCATTGCTGTTTTGACATCAGTAACATAAGTTGATTCTAATTTTTCAAATAAACCAATGGTATATAAACTAATATTAATATACCCTTCAAAAGAAATTTTATCTTGATTTAAGGCATCTAACATTGCTTGGGTTAAAACCGGTTTCGCAACAATTGTAATTATTTTAGAAGCTGATTGGGTTGAATCATATTTACTAGTCGCAATTACTTCAATAATTGTATCCCCATTTACAGCTTCTGCTGTCAAAGTACCATCTTGGGTTATGCTTGCATACTCTACATCATCTTTAATTGACCAAGTCACTTCTTTATTATCTGTACCTTCCACATTAGCTGTTAGTTTGATACTTTGTTCTGACTTTACTTCTGATGGTCCACTAATCCCAATTGTAATTGGATCTAAAATGACTGGTGGTTTCACTTCTGCCTTATATACCTTTTTATCAGTCGGCTTTGAATCTAAATAATTCGTTCCTTTGGCATATACATAATAAGTAAAATCTTTTGTTAAATCACTTACTTGATATTCATTTTTAGAAACATTATATGAATTATCATTGATATAAATTACATATTCACTAGCATTAGCTACTTTATCCCAAGTAATTAAACCTTCTTCACTAATCGTAAGATTAGTAGGTGTAGCTAATGTTTCTTTCTTACATGATTTACATGAAGAAATCGTTAAAAGACCTAAAAATGTTAATAGTATTGTTAAAATTTTTCTCATTTTCATCCTCCTTAATATTGATAAGTAACATCAATATTGACATTTTTTAAAGATAGCGTTTGAAATACACAATTCATTGATACCAATTGTTTATTTTTAAAAGTAAAGGTAAAGGTTGCATCATTTGTAATTTCAAAATTTTCAGTATTGAATACTTTACTGATATTTTCTTTAGAAACATCAAAGGTCAAAACACCATCTTCTATTAGATAATCAGAAAAATATTTCTTTTCTAAACACATTTTAAACAAATCATTACGATTGATATTTTCTTGTTTTTCAGTATGAATGGAATTCCCTAATTCATAACTAGAACCCAAAGTTCTATTATTCGTCGTTATAACTGCACTATTATCTTCCATTAAATCAACTTCTTTAATATATTGATAAACCAATATTTCCGTATCAGTAACCGATAATGTTGTATCTATTGACTTAACTTGTTGCATCGATTTATCAATATATTTTATATGTTTGTTCAATTTTCCACCAAATAAACATATACATAAGATTGTTATTCCAATAGCGACAGCTATACAAATAGATATAATTATAATTGTTTTCTTTTTCATATAGCCCTCCTATTTAAATAAAAACTTTTTACTAACTAATACCATTGCAATTGCCGATAAACTAGCAAGAGTAGATAACACTACATAAACGATTGTATTATCAATTGCTTTGATTGTTGGCATAATCTCCGTTTCCACATTTGCTATATATTCATTATAAGATGAAACTAAATTATTATAATTTGTTAGATCCAAAATTAATTTATCATCTGCTTTTAAATTATTGATTTTGCTTGAAATTTCTTTTAATGTATCTAATAAACCAATAGTAAATGTCGTCGGCAAATTATTAATTTCTTGTTGTAAATTTTGAACCTCTAATGAAGCTTTAGATAATTTAATTTGCATCAAAGTCGTTTTTGATTCAAATACTTTATCAACAAGATTATTCCAATCTTCTAAATCAATCCCAAAAATTGTTGGATCTTGTTTAATGGCATTATAAGCAGTAATGGCATCATTGATTAATTTCTCATGCGATAGATTAACTATTTGAATATCATTTATTTTTTCTGCTTTTTCAAGGAAAGTAATCATATTTTTATGCATTGCTTGATACGTAGATCTCTCAGCATTTTCAACCTTTCCAAAATAAGCTTGATATACAATTGAATCATAGCCTTCGATATCAGTGTTTGCCGGCAAAATCATTTGAATGGGTTCTCTTTTACCAACTAAATCAATAAATGTATAATAATACAGTTCATACCCAAATAAATCAAAATATTTATGTAATAACTCATATCCTGGATCCGTTTCAACTAGTGAGGCTGCCTTATTATATGCATCTTCAAAAGCCGGTGCTGTAAATGATTTAAATTCTACTTCTTTTAAATTTTCAAACTTATAAAATGCATAGTTACCAATCGTTTTTAATGAATCTGGAAAAATAATTTTTTCAATAAACTTATTCATACTTCCCGCAAAATCTTCAATTCGATAAGTTCCTTCATCAATAACTAAAGTATCAACATTTAACCCACCAGGAATAGACGATACTTGATATTTACCATTAGGAAGTTTCGTATATAAAATACTATCTTTCAAATAAGCATACTCATTTAGTTTAAAAGTAGTAACTTTCTGACCAGTTGTTGTATCATCATAATAATAACTAGTTAAATTTGCACATCCATCAAAAGCTTTCTTACCCACTTCTTTTAAATTTGAACCAAAAACAAATGATGTTAATAATTGATTATTTTCAAAAGCAGCAATTCCAATTTTTTCTAAATTTGGTGCATTAAAAGTGGTCAAATAAGTGTTTTGGAAAGCATAATCACCTACACTTAGTAATTTATCAAGTTGATGACTGCCACTGAGACTTGTACTTGCAAAACTACCAAAACCGATTGTAACAACATTGGATAAGTTGACTTTTTGTAAAATTTCAGATGAAGTAAAAGCATAATCCGCAATCTCTTCAACATGTTCTAAATTAATATTTGTTAATGATTTACATCCTGCAAAACTATATAAACCAACATACTTCATATTGATTGGCAACTCTACTTCTTGTAAATTTATACAATAAGCAAATAAATAATCACCTACTTCTTCAATAGATTCAGGTAAAATTACCTTTGTTAATCCTTCACAACCTAAAAAGGCCCCATCGGATAACACTTTTAAAGTATTCGGTAAAATTAAATCAAAGATTTGAGGAGCGCCTCCATTTTCATCATATCTTGAAAAAGCACCCTCACCGATTTTAATAACTTTTGGCATATGTAAATAAACTAAAGATGCACAATCACTGAAAGCATAATTGCCAATTTCTTCAACATGTTCTAAATTGGCTTTCGATAAACTTGAACAACCATAAAATGTCTCTTTTTCAATTACATTATCAATTTTAGATAAATCAATCTCAGCTAATTTACTATCATTTGCAAAACATGCAACACCAAAATGCACATTACCTTCCTCAGGCATTACAACAGTTGTTAAATATTGGCAATTTTGAAAGGCACCAAGTCCAAAAATACTATTTTTACCAATTGTTACTTTTACAACTGATGACTGATAAAAAGCACCTTCACCATAAGTTGCATTACTACCAATAGTTACTTCTTTTATTCCACTATTAGCAAAAGCATATTCTTCAACTGTTAATACTTGATCTAAATTACTAATTTCTACCAAAGCTGTTGTATAACTGAAAGCACGTTTTTTTATTACAATATTATTTTGTTCTGGTAAGAAAACATGAGTTAAATTTGCACAATTTGTAAAAGCAAAAGCTTCTATTACTGTATGAGGATTCGTAATTGTAATTTGTTCAATATCAATTCCACTAAATGCTCCCTCACCAATAACAGTAATTGTATCGGGAATAATCACATTTTTTTCACTCCAAGTAGGTATGATAAAAATGATAGTATTTTCATCTTTATTCAATAAATATCCACCTTGAACACAATAATATGGATTATTAGCATCCACTACAAATTGTGATACTGCAGTTCCTTCAAAAATTGAACCAGAAAGATGAGTTAATCTTGTATTACTACCAAATTGAATTTCTTCTAATGATTCACACATATAAAATGTATATGCACCCAGTTCAACATCACAATTAGGAAACATAATTGTTTTTAAAGAAGTACATTTATAAAAAGTTTGCTCATCAATTTTATCAACACTACCATTAAAGGTAACATGAACTAACTTTGTACATTCACTAAAAGCACCTTTAGAAATTTTAACCAATGATGATTCAATAAAAACATCAGTTAAATTCTCACATTTCGCAAAACAAAATTCAGGAATTTCTACTGTTTCATATAAAGTAACTTGTTCAATTCCACAAGAAACAAACATTGCATATGAAAGTTTAGTATTTTCAGCAAATATTACTTCTTTTAAAGACTTGCATCCTTTAAATATCTCTTTACCAGAATTTCTTAAAGTACTAATATCAACCTTTTCAAGTGCTGTACAATTTTCAAAAGCATTTTTGCCAATAGCATAAATTTTATCTAAATTAATATTATTTAATACTTCACAATTATAAAATGCATAAGCACCAATCGTTTGAACATTCTCTAAATTAATTGATTTTAACTTTACATCTTTATAAAAAGCATATTCTCTAACATATTTAATAGTATCAGGAATGACAACTTTTTCCAAACCCGAACAATTATAAAAAGCATATTTTTGGATTTCTTCAACACCCTTAGGAATGACTACCGATTTAATTGTCGTATTACTAGAAGGGATCTTATTGGCATCATAATCATCTTCTGGTAAATCTACTGTATTATCTGTTTCATATAAACAAAATGCATAAGCACCAATGGCATATATTCCTTCATCATCAGGAATCACTACATCGCCACCTAAACCCTTATATGCAACTAATACTCTATCTTCAATAACAAATTCACTTTTAACCGTTATCCGAATTCTTGCCATAATATTTGAACCTTCAACGCTTAAAACAATTGTTGTATTCCCCTTTTTAAGGCCAGTAACAACACCATTTTCATCTACACTTGCTACTGAAGGATTGGTTGAAGAAAAGGATAATTTATATTGATCTTCAACATACCAAGGATCTAAGTCATAAAATAACTGAATTCTTTCCCCTGGATAAAAGTTAATAGATGGAAGACTAGATATAAAAATTTTGCTTCCGGTTGATCCAATTTCACTAGTTTGAGCAGCTCTTGAATAAGCAAACAGGGTTTTAAAATAAGAAAACCGAATGGATTCAATTTTTTCATTACTTGCACTATCGACATCTTTTTGGACTGCTAGATTTTTTTGCGATGCTAATAAACGTTGTGTTGGACGCTCTTTAACATTAATAATAATAACTGCTTGTTTTAAATCCATTGCTTCTTGAACTGTAATGGTTGTTCTGCCTGCTTTTATGCCTTTTACTTGTCCATCTTTAACTTGAGCAATTTCTTCGTTTGATGATGACCAAGACAAATATTTTAAATAATCTTTATCTGCATCTACTGATGTATCTGCAGTTGCAAGATATTTTGTTAAATCAACCACTTCGTCTTCATAAACAGATAGAATAACTAAATCAGTTCCACTAAGTGTCCCATCTTTTGTGAATTTAAAATCACCTTTAGTTCCTGGAAGTTGACATAAATAGATGTTAGAATTCAAAGCATAATCATCAATGGAAAAAGCCAGTGCACTAGTGATTAATTCATCTTCACAAATATCATCTAAAAGATCAGTTATTTCAAACCGAACTTTACTATCCTTACCCTTTTCACTATAAATAGGAATTGGATTTTCGGTTAAGAAAGTATAACTTTCATTTGAAGTAAATAAAATAGGTGTAATTGATTGAGCATAATGATTATCATAAACTGTAAGCGTTAAATAATAACGATCTTTTTTAAGATTTTTATCATATATTTTTTCATATGATGCATCTTTTAATACTGGTGCTTCATCATCAGCATAAAAATCAAAACTAAACGTATTTCTAACATTTGTATTTATTCCACCATCTTTATAATCTAATAAAGCCTCCATTTTGAACTCATATTGGCGATTATTAACTAAACCTAATTGGTATGAACTGATATCTAAAAAATCATAATATGGAATAGGTGAACCACCTAAAGAATAAGCCTTATTGGCATTATAATCAATTTTTTCCCATACCACTTCACCTGTTAATTTATCAACAATACTATAACGCATTTCTTTTGCACATCTTAATAATCCACCATATACAGAAGATATTCCATCAATTGTACCAAGAATATTAGAAATAGCAATTTTATCATCAGATGCACTAATATAATCATATTTTGTTGTATCAATATCATATAAATACGTTCCTAGCGGAATAATATAGTTATAAAAATATGAACCATATGGAGTTGTAGCATAGTAATCCGCTTTTAATTTGTCTTCTTCATCTATAGATGGATCATTTGCTTCTTTTTCTACTTCATAGTACGTTTTATCAAACATTGGTGCTTCTGTCCAATCACCATAAAAGGCAAGGAAAGGCACATTTAAATCAATTTCATTACTATCAGTTGCTACTAATTTAACAAATCCTTCAACGAACATTCCATATGGAAATAATGAATCAATAAGTTTTTTATCTTCAGCAGTTAAATTATATTGTACTTTTACTTTTGCAATCTGGTTGGCTTCAATTTTTAAAGTTGTTCCATTTAAAGTTCCCCCACTCATTACTTCAAAATTTGCATTTCCATTTAAAATTTGTGACATTTCAGCAACATGTTTTGAATCAGATGATGAAACACTTTCTGTCATTCCAACTAAATCTAAATTATAACTAACAGTTGTATTAGATAAATTTACAACATTAAATTCCATTGTATATTCACCAGTTCTTTTAGGATCATCAAATAATTCAAGTTTCGTGCGATCACTACCATCTACAGTAATATACGCTTTTGTATTTACTGCATTATATAAACTAGCAAGACCCGCTCCTTGTTTTCTAGGAGAATAAGGATTTCCCTCTTCGTTTTTAATAATAGTTGCCGTAGACATCAATAATTGATTAGTTAAAACGGATATTTCTTTAGCAGTATAAGATGGATATTGTTCTTTTAAATATTGTCTAATTAAAACTACAATACCACAAAGGTTAGGTGCAGCCATTGAAGTACCGCTAATTTGATCATACCCACCACCAGGAACTGATGATAATATATTTCCACCATGAGCAGTAATTTCTGGTTTTAATTCTAAAGATGGTGTAGGACCCCAACTAGAGAAATCAGACATAAATGGTCCTGCTTGATAATTATAACTAATTGTCAAGGTTCCTTTGTCTTTACTAGCTAATTTTACTCCATCATCTTTTGAAATCGAGATAGTTGGTATATGATCACTTTTACCCATTGACATCGAAATATCACCTTCAACATTATTATAGATGATACAAGCTAAAGCTCCTGCATTTTTAGCATTTTGAGCCTTCTCCTCAAAGGTATTATCTCCACGTCTAACTAAAACAATTTTTCCTGTCAAATCACCTAAAGTACTATAATTTACTTGTAAACCAACACCAGGAACAGTAACATATTCAAAGGTTTTAGTCTCTCCTTCTTTCAAACCAATTTCTTTGAAAAAATCATTTTCATTACCATTGATATCATTTGATTCTTTAAAGAAGAAAATTTGTGCATCATTCCCAACAATATATTTGCTTTTAGTTCCACTAATTGAAGCTACAGATAATGCTGCATAATAAGTTGATGGTGAGCCAACAGTACCTGAATCAGGATTAGTAACCATATTTGTATTACCTTGTTCTCCACCAAAAGCAGAACTATAACTATTACTAGCTGCTGTGATTAAACTAATACCACTTTCATTAATTTTATCATATATTTCATTAATTGCATCATTATCTTGTTCTCTACTAAAACCACAAGATGACCCAAGTGACATATTAATTGCATCAACACCGAGTAAAACCGCATCTTCTAAAGCAGCTAAAATATCTTGTGTATCTGCACCATCATTTAAATCAGGAAACACTTTTTGTAATACCAATTGCGTATTGACTGCAACCCCCGTAATTGTATCATCAGAACCACCAATGATTCCTGCAACATGAGTGCCATGTTCTGAATCATATGGGAATACATCATGGTCTTTATCAGCATAATCATATACAAAAGGAATTTTTCTACTATAGTAAACATCTGATAATTCTAAACCACTTGATAAGGCAGCCGCTTTTGTTTGATTTAAAATTGCCGCAATATCTTTATCTGTAATCATTTGAACACTTGGTTGTTTAGAAAAAACACTATGACTACAATCAAATCCTGAATCTAAAATAGCAACAGCTGTTCCTTCACCTGTAAACTTAACACTACTAGAATTAAAGATTCCTGTTGGATATACATCAACAATATTTTCAACTGCTGATGTTTCAACATCAACTGATTGTGGTAGATTATATGTATCAGTGATATATGCAGCTTCCACATTTTCTAGTTTTGATAACTTTTTAAAATTCTTATAAGTCACTTTCACTGCAATTGCATTAATAATTGTTGTATATTGATATTCAACACTAAGAATTAACTCTTTGGCTTTTAGTTCATTTATCAATGCTTCTTGTTTTTGTTTTATTCTTAATGTTTTATTTTTTCCTATACTTGATGTTGCAAATTCAGCAACCGAATCGGATTTATCGGAATATGTATTGATATATGAATCTATTAAGGCTTCATCTTCTAACTGAATTAAAGTAATAATTTCATCATTATCAACATATCCATTGTTCTTTTTTATGTTATCTGCTTTCATTTGTGACATTACTTGTTCTTGTGTTAACTTCAAGTCACTACGTAAAATTTGTAAATTTTGAGGGTTATTAGAATCAATAACACCATCTACGATACCTTGATTTTTCTTTTCACACGAAACACAAGCAATCAACAAAAAGAGAATTACAAAAAAAGATATTATTTTTTTCTTCATTTTTTCCTCCTGTTATATTATCCAAGCCATAATTTTATAAGTAACATTGCTAAAAAGAAACATACAATTACACCAAATAAAATTGGTATATAATGTTTTAAAGCTGTTTGAATGATTAACTTTTTTTCTTCTTTTGTTACATATACCTTATTCTTGTTTCGTCTATTAGGAAGACCATCTACATCCATATTATAGATTGTTCTTCCATCATCAACAAATTTTTCTTTTTTATTCTTTTTCATTATCTTTCTTATCTTTTTCTTTCATTTCGGCTTCCTTTGCCATCATTTCATCATATTCCTTATCATAAAAACTTAAATTATTCATTATTTCTTGATCATATAAATGACATGAAACAAAATGATTCTTAGTTGCTTCAATATATTTTGGTTCATTATATTTACAAACTTTCATACATTTAGAACATCTAGTATGAAATTTACACCCCTTAGGAGGGTTAGCAGGCGAAGGAATATCACCACTTAAAATAATTCTTTTCATTTTTACATCTGGATCGGGTACTGGTACTGCTGAAAATAATGCTTGTGTATAAGGGTGAAGAGGATTATCAAATATTTCATCAGTTTCACCTAATTCCATTACATTACCCAAATACATTACCATTACTTGATCGGTGATATATTTCACTACTGATAAATCATGAGATATAAATACATAGGTAAGTCCCATACTATTTTGCAATTCTTTTAATAAATTAATGATTTGCGCTTGTATTGATACATCTAAAGCACTAACTGGTTCATCGCAAATCACTAATTCTGGTTTTACAGCTAATGCTCTAGCAATACAAATCCGTTGACGTTGTCCTCCTGAAAATTCATGAGGATATCGATCATAATATTGTGGTGGTAATCCACATTTTTTCATAATTTCTTGAACATACATTGCTACTTCATCTTTTGGAACAATATGATGAACCTTTACAGCTTCAGAAATAATATTTCCGACTGTCATTCGTGGTGGCAAACTTGAATAAGGATCCTGAAAAATTAATTGAATTTTTGTACGATATTTTTGCATTTGAGATTTTGACAAATGAGTTAATTCTTCACCATTAAAGAAAATCTCACCACCATCAGGATGATATAATTTTAAAATCGTTCTTCCAAGCGTTGTTTTACCACAACCAGATTCACCAACTACCCCTATGGTAGTTCCTTTTTTTAATTTAAAACTAACATTATCAACAGCCTTTAAATATCTAGCAGGTTTACCAAATAAATTTTTATCCAAAGGAAAATACTTTTTTAAATTATTTACTTCTAAGATAAATTCTGTCATTTTATCCACTTAATTTTCCTCCTTTTGTTCATACAAATAACAAGCTACATAATGACTGTCACTTACTTTAATCAATTTTGGATATTCACCAGTACATTTAGCAATACATTTATTACAACGATTCTTGAAATAACAACTATTTGGTAAATTAATTAAACTTGGTACTTGACCAGGAATGGAATAAAGTGGTTCATTTGAATTAGAAGTAATCAATGGCTTACTTTTCTGTAAACCAATAGTATATGGATGCAGTGGATTATGGAAAATTTCCTTAGAAGTACCTTTTTCAATAACACGACCAGCATACATAACGACAACTTCATCAGCCATTTCTGCAATTACACCTAAATCATGAGTAATCAACATGATTGAACAACCTTGTTCTTTTTGCAAATCTTTCAATAATTCTAAAATTTGCGCTTGAATTGTAACATCTAACGCTGTTGTAGGTTCATCGGCAATAATTAACTTAGGATTCCCAGCCAGAGCCATCGCAATCATCACTCTTTGTCTCATCCCTCCTGATAATTCATGAGGATAAGAATCATATACATGTTCTGGCATTGATATTCCAACTTTATTTAACATATCAATACTATGTTTTTTAGCCTCTTCTTTTGTAATTTCTTTATTGTGAATGAAACTAACCTCATCAAGTTGATAACCGATAGTAAATACAGGATTTAGACTAGTCATCGGTTCTTGAAAAATCATTGTAATATCTTTGCCACGAATTTTATGAATTTCTTTTAAAGGCATTTTTGTAATATCATATGCTTTTTTAGTTCCATCTTCATAATAGCCTAATTCTTCATAATTAAATTTAATTTGTCCGTCAACAATTTGGCCTTGGGGAGATTGTACTAATTGCATAATTGAAAGTGAAGTTACACTTTTACCACAACCTGATTCTCCAACAACACCTACAATTTTATTTTTAGGAATGGAAAACGAAACACCATTAACCGACATAACCGTTCCATTATCAGTAAAAAAACATGTTTTTAAATTATCAATTTCAATAATATTATTGGGATCTTTCATACTAGTGATATACTCAGATTCATCACGTTTTTGACGTTTTAGATTTTCATAATATTTCATCTGTTTAATATTGTATTTGATAATTGCTCTACTTTCTTTGATAGAAATATAATTTGAAGTTTTTTTAGTTTTTTTCTCCATATCTTTCACCTATTTCTTAGCTTTGGGATCCATAGCATCACGAAGTCCATCACCAATAAAGTTAAAGCCTAATACCGCAATTACAATCATAATACCAGCTGGTAACCACATATTCATATGATAATTTAAAATTTGAGGATCGTTTGCAGTAGAAATCATTGTACCCCATGCTGCTTTTGGCAACTGAACACCCAAACCTAAATAACTAAGAGTAGATTCATATAAGATAACACTACCAAGACCAAGAGTCATACTAACGATCAATTGAGGCATAACATTAGGAATCAAATGTTTAAATATTTTACGCCAAATAGGAAGTCCCATCACTTCAGTTGCTGTAATATATTCTTGTTCACGTAATGATAAAATTTGACCTCTAACCATTCGTGCTACTCCACTCCAACCAAAAATTGTTATAATAACCATCAATATATAAATATTTTTATCTGGGTCAAGTTCCCATGATTCAATCATTGCAGAGGCGATTAAAAGAATTGGCAATGTCGGAATACAATTGAAAATATCAACAATTCTCATAATCAATTGATCAACCCATCCACCAAAATATCCTGCTAATCCGCCTAATAATATTCCAATCAAAGTTTCTAAAATAACAACAATAAATCCAATTGTTAAAGAAATTCTTCCTCCATACATTAACCTTACAAAAATATCCATTCCTTTATCATCGGTTCCTAATAAATGCTCTTTACTAGGATTATCATAATCATTAATCTCATTGATATGTTCTAATACTTGGATGACAGTTATTTCATTACCATTATTATCAATAAAAGTATGTGTAGTCTCAATTTTTTGAATTTTTTGAGTTCTATCAACAGTTTCTTCTCCCCATTTTTGATATACAACTGGACCTAAAAAAGAAAACAAAAATAAAGCAACAATTAAAATAATTCCAACTAAAGACAATTTTGAACGAAAAAATCTTCTTAAAACTAGCCTTAATGGACTCATTTCTTTATACGTTTGTTCAGGTATACTTTCTGATGTATTTTCTTCTTGGTTAATAGTCTCTTGTTTTATTTCTTCTATTTTATTCATAAGTCACCTATTTACCTAATTTTACACGAGGGTCTACAATTGAGTACATAATATCAGAAAACAAAGTTCCTATAACAGTTAAGATGGCTAGGAACATATTATATCCCATTACAAAAGGAATATCACCCTCTCTTAATGCTTGATAAGCAAGCCGTCCAATTCCATCAATACCAAATACTTGTTCTGTAATCATCATACCACCAAATAGTGATGGTAAAATTCCCGCAAGTAAAGTGGCTAGTGGTATCATTGTATTTCTAAAAGCATGTTTATAAATTACTTTCTTTTCTGATAAGCCTTTAGCACGAGCTGTTCTAATATAATCCGCATTTAATACTTCAAGAGTATTAGTTCTTGTATATCTCATTAGTCCACCAATTGATAAAATTACACTAACAGAAATTGGTAAAACTAAATGATGAACAATATCACCAAATTTAGTAAGAGCTCCTATGAAAGTATCTTCATAGTTTGCGGAAGCATAAATTAAACCATTCGACGGGAACCATCCTAAATTTACCGAAAACACCTTTATTACAATTGCTGCAAAAAAATAGGTAGGCAGGGATATTCCAATCATAGTAAAAATTGTTACCATATAATCTCTTACTGAATATTGATGCGTAGCACTTGAAATTCCTAACGGAATAGCAATTAGAAATTGAAGAATGGTTGCAATAACAGCAATCGCAAAGGAAATCCACATATTTTCACCAATCACTGTAGCTACTGGTTTATTGTATTTAAAGGAAATTCCTAAATCTCCTTTAAATAAATTACCAAGCCATTTTGTATACCCAGTAATAAGACCTGAAAATGAATTATCTCCAATTCCGTATAATTCTTTAAATCTATCGATATCTTCTTGATTAATTGCTCCTGATTGTAGTTGGGGAGCAAACTTTATATCAACATAATTATTAGGCATTAATCTTACCATTGTGTAAATGATAATTGAAACACCAAATAATACAAGTACAGATATCAATAAACGTTTTATTATATATTTTATCATTTATATCTCCTTGTTTATAAAAAGAGGGAATGCACCCATCCATCCAGTTATATAATGTATATAACTAATAAACTGAGCACATTCCTCCTTTCTTTAATGTCTTCTTCTTATTTTTCTTCGACTAACGATACTAAATGTAAGTCACTAGTCAAACCTTTATATGGTGAAAGGTCTGCATTTGGAGTAAGTGAATTCACATCAATTTTATTAGTATTATATGCGAATAAGTCATTACGTTGATATGTAGGAAGTTCAATTGCAAGTTGCATAACAATATCAAGTGCTTGTGAATAAATTGCTGCACGTTCATCTTGATTATTTGTCTTACGACCTGCATCAATTAAGTCTGATAATCTATTAATTAATGCTACTTCAGTATCATACTTTCCACCAGTGTTTAAAAGAATTTGTTTATAACCCCAGTTAAGTACAGAAGTTGCATTAGAATCTTTGTGATAAACTTGATACATATCAGGATCAATTGTTGATCCCCAAGCAGCTGCCCAAACTGTTAAGTCACCACTTGCAAGTTTTGTTAAAGCTTGTGAGTCTGGTGAAACATTAATTTGAAAGCCAACATTATTTAAAATTTCACTTGCATGAAATAGAGCTTGCCAAGCAGGATGGTCTGTTTCATCACCTGCAATAGTAAAAGTATATTTTAAAATATGATTTCCTTTATAATATACACCATTTGCATTTAATGTGTATCCAGCTCCCTCTACTTGATTTCTTATAAAAGTTTCTTGTTCAGCACTTGTAAGTTTATCACCAGCTTTTTTACCAAGAGATCTTACATAAGATGCATAAGCAGGATTTACAACAGATAAATCTTCAGGAACAGCACCACCAATATAAGGATAGTATGGAGTGGCACCTTTAGGATATGCCCAACTTGACATTGACATAGAACGATGAATTGCAGTAGCGGTCGTCTTATAATAATTTACACATTCTTGTGTATTAATTGAATGCATAATTACTTGTCTAATTGCAAGATCAGGAACTTTACCCGCATTAATACCAATATAGCCATATCCTGAAGTTTGGATTGATTTATTACCAAATCCATCTTCTTTTTTGCTATCAAGTTCATCAATTGTTTCTGGTTTTGCATTAGGTTCAATAAAATCAATTTCACCATTATATAATGAATTTAACATTTGTGATGAAGAAACAACTTGTAAACGTAATTTTTTAATTTTAGCAGGTCCTAAAATATAATATGGATTTCTCTCATAATAAACAATACCTAAATTATAAAAATCACCAGCAGTAATGTTATCCAATCCACCACTTGATTTACTAGCAGCATATGGACCAGCACCAACAGGAACACCTATTTTAGCAGGACTATTTACTACTTCATTCATAAATGTTTGGGAAGCATATTCAACACCAAAATTAGATACATAATCAAATTTAGCAATATGCTCAGCATCAGAATAATAATACATAGGCGCTACGCTAAAAGCAAAATTCCAAATAGCTTTAGGATCAACATCTTTTATTTTAATACTCAATACTTCATTTCCTTCTTTTACTGAACCATCAGCATTATAAACAGGTACAGGATAAGTTACATTATTGACCGTTACACTACTTGTTCTATTAGCAAATTGAATACCCGAAATATTTGGGAATTCTTTATTTGTATCATTTTGAAAATATGCTTCCATTGCTTCATTTACTAAATAATCATTTAATTTGATTGATGTATTCCAATATAAAACAACTTCTTCTAATGCATTAGGAATCTTATCCGCATAAATAGTATTAATTGCTTGTTCTTTTGTCCATTTTTTTAAAGTTGTAGGATCATTTACTAAACTTGAAACAAGTTTAGCTTCTTCTTTGTTCCACTCTAAATATCCTTCATTATATAAGAAAACCTCAACATCAGTAGTCAATAAATTTTTATAAACTTTACCATTTTTATCAGAAAAAGTAATATCTTCATATGTATCTATTGAATTGTTATAATCTGTTTCTAATTCTTCTTTAAATAAAGCAATTGCTTTATCATAATCCTTCACAACATTTTTAAAGTTGTCAGAAATACTTTCAAATTCAGCCGCATATGCAATCAAATATTCTCTAAATTGATCTTTGTCCGGTTTTGAATCACCATGTTCTTCAAGAATTTCAACTGTCGCATCTACCAAAGCTTGAATTCTAGCCTCAGCTTCTACTTGGAACTTTAATTTAAAACTATCTTGTTCTGTCTCATCTGCTTCTTGCGTACGATATTCTTTTAATCCAACAATATCGGTTGAATATATCGTACTTGAACCCGTATAGGCAGGATCTAAATAAACGTATAAATTAAACAATACATCTTTAATTGTTAAAGCACTACCATTTGAAAATTTAACATTATTCTTTAAAACAAAATAATATGTCGTTGTTTGATCTTTATCTTCTGTCCCTTCGGTAACAATTTGTAAATCTTTAGTAACAACACCTTCGCTATCACCATAAGTTATATTCCCGTTTTTATCATTGCCAAGCATCCCAATTTGGGTCATACCAACAACATTACTATCAGGTCCAGTTGTTGAAAAGAAGGGATTAAAAACCTTATCTAACTCTTGCGTTGAAAAAACAAGGGGATCTACTTCATTGTTGTAATATGTTTTATCATCATCTTTTTTACAACTTTTACAATTACAACCAGTAACAAAAATTGTCGTTGCAATCACTGCTAATAATATAATTAGTCTTGTATGAAATACTTTATTTTTCATCTTTTTTCTCCTTTAATTTTATTCTATTTTTAAATCTATTTGATTATTATCTAAAACTGTCTGCTCATCTTGTTTATAAATTGGAGCAGCATCCACAATAATTAAATTATTATCTTTATCAAAACCATTTGGTAAAGCAGTACAAGTTAGAGTACCATTAAACACAATATTTTTTAATTTCGAGTTCACACTGCTCATAGCTATTGGAGCAACATATATCTTATGAGTTATTGTTAAACTCGTTTTAATATTAATTTTGACATTGTCAAATGTAACATCTTGAATTGTGGCATCAGTTACATTTCCAAATAAACTTATCGCCAAACTCTTCGCATTTGGATCATCAAAATCTTGAATCAATCCATTTCTACTTGGATCATAATTTATAGTAAAATTTGAGATGGTAAAGCCATTTCCCATAAAAATTCCTTTATAATCATTAAAAGAAAAAGCCGAACCTTCTAAATCAATATCATTTGCTAAATAGATATTTTTTGATTTATTAATTCTTAAATCATTGGCATTTTTAACAATTGCAAATTCACCCTCAATATACTCAACAAATACTTGAATCGTTAAATCAGTTTCGCCACCAGGATGAGTAAAATTATCATCCCATAAATTCCCTTCAGCATCCCTAAATTCTATAGGAGTATATCCCAATCTATTATATGAATAATTGGCATAATCTTTAAATTTATCACCAGGATTGACAGAATAATTTCCTAACTCAACAACCTCTTGATTTTCATTATAATAACATAATTGATACAAATATTTAATATCTTTTTTCCAAAAGGCATATAAAGTAACACCCTGATTATCAACAAAATTATGTTCAAAATCCCACCTATCTTGATAAATGGTTGTACCATTGTTCTCCAATTTTTTTTGATACCATCCCTCTAGTGTATAGCCAGATCTAGTAACTTCTGCACCCGTTAATGTTGTAGGATCAGTTATTAAAGTAGTTGAATCAGTTTTATCATAATAATGTACAATAGGCAATGTACAATTTTGATATGTTCCCCCTTCTAATTCAAAAACAATTTTTACTTTATCTTCGTATAGTTTTTCATCTTTACAACCATAAAGTAAAAAAGCGGGTATTAGTAAATAAATGAATATTAAAATTTTCGTTTTCATAGTACCTCCATTAATATTCAACCTTATTTATTATATTAAATTTAGAATATAAAATCAATGTTTTTCATTAGTAAAACGTTTACATTTACTATATAATATTTAACCATTTATGGGTGTTAAAAAAAATTCAAACTTTTTGGTTTTATATCTTTTTTTTATAACAAAATATTTTCTTATTAAACTATCATTTAAAATATTTTTTAATAAACGATTTATTCCTATTTCACAATATCTTTTTAAATGTAAAAATTAAAATTAAATATCCTATTTTCTTCATTGTTCAATTATATAAGGTTGTCTTTGTAATCAAAAAATTCTATTTTGTATTAACTATAATTATATCACTTAAGTAAAAGATATGCAAGAGTTTAAACTATGACAAATTTAACCTTTATTTCTCTTTTTATATATATTTGGTTTATCATTAAAATACATCCTATCATATAAACAAAAAATTAAAACTGAAAATCAAAAAATAATGTGATAAAACTTTTATCTTCCATACCCATCAAGTTGCATCAACATCAAATGCTCTTTAAACCTATATGTTATTCTCAATATTTTTTATCGATAAACTACAAATTATTGAAAAATAACTTTTAAAGTGATATACTATATGTTGAGGTGAAAAATTCTTATATGATTATTAGCTTTTTTAATTCCTATCGCATATATGAAGTGCCTAATCGCTTTTCATACCAACATATTTTATTATTACTCATAGACGTCATCTATATTTTTTTACTTATCTTTTTGTTAAGAAAAAAATCGAATCAACTCAAAAGAAAAATATTATTGGGACTAACTATTGCTTGTTGCTTAATTTTTGCAGGAAGAATGTTTTTTGGTTGGGAACAATCACGAATTTTTAACAATGGTTCTAAAGTTACCTTACTTCCCATTGAATTATGTAACATAAATATAATTATTACTTTGATTGCACTTGTTATAAACAAGAAATTTTTAAATAACTATATGTATTATGTAACAATGATTGGTGGATTAATTCCCCTTCTTGTCTTTCCCGATTGTCATATGATTACTCAGGGAAATAATCTATTTCACTATATGTTTTTAGATTTTTGGTTTATCCATACTAACTTGGTAGCCATTCCAATTGCAATGATTGCTTGGGGTTTTTTCCAACCGGAAAAAAAACAAATTCCTAAAGTTATACTCACTTTAGTTGGCATTTATTTATTTGCATTTTTATCTAGTATCATTTTAAGAAATTTTGATAGTTTTCAAACTGCTAATTATATGTATTCATTAAGACACAATAATCTGCCGATTTTAAAACAATTATATAGCATCATCCCTATTCCTTTTGTTTATGGACTACCCCTAGCATTACCAATAAGCATATTATTTTACTTAATGGCATTACCATTTGAATTAAAGAAAGGAACTCAAAACTATGTTTAATATTTTAACGTTAATTATTGATAAATACAATCTAGTTCACATTTTAACAATTCTCTTTTTCCCGCTTTTAGCCGTTGTTTCCTATTTTATTTTCCGAAAAAAAAGTGAAAAAACGAAAGCGATTTATCTATGGATTTTAATGTCCATCATATTTTTAGCAACTTGGACTACCTTTATTATTTCTTATGTACAAGATTATAACCATCAAAGAGCGAATATTTGGACTAGACTCCCATTGCATATGTGCTCAATTAATGTGACACTATACCCACTATTTTTTGGTTTAAGGAAAAAAATTCGTCCTTTTTTTTCTTCGACATTATTTGCTTATATGTATTTTTTCGGTAGTGCAGGAGCAGTTTTGGCTATGGTAGTTACTGCCCCTAGTGATTGTCTAGGACCAACCATTCATCTTTTAAATTATAATGTCTTTACTTATTGGTTAAAACACGGGCTAATCTTTATTTTACCAATTCTTTTTGTTATTTTAGGTTTCTATCAGCCAAAATTAATTGATATTGTAAAAGCTTGTGTTTTTCTAATCGGACTTTTATGTATTATGGAATTGGTTAATTTACTATTTTCTTGGTTTAATGAATTAAATGGTGGAACAGGAATATGCAATTATTTTTATACAAGAACAGGAAAAGGAACCGCAGTATTAGAACAATTCTATAATTTCCTTCCTTATGAATTAATTTATATGTTTCCTTTAGCCATCATTGCTATTCCTATTTTCTTTATCTATTATTTGCCAATTGGTATAATAGAATATGTGAAAAAAAGAAACAAAACTAAACGTATATGCTAACGTATTTATGCCAGACAAAAACACATTGGATTTTTATCTAATGTGTTTTTTGTATCATATCTAGTTTTTTAGTAATAATAAATGAATTCTCTAAATATTAGATAAACCTATCAATTGTAATACTTTTATCATTAACCCTCTTAAAAAGATCTGCTATTTTATTTGAACTAACTAAAAAACTTACTGATAATCAAATCAATAGATTGCTTAGGTCGTAATGATGATATAATTATTAATGAATAATCTGAAATTACTAAAGTCATTGAACTAATATCTATATAATTGCTTTCCCCCTTCTTAATACAAAAATTGATAATAAAAATTTAGTAGGTAAGTTGATAGCTGATATAGTGGTATTGAGTTTTGTACCATAAAGTGAAAAAGGAATGAAAGCAGTAAAGATAGACTCAAATATAAACTCCCTACTAATTTTAAAAAAATCATATGTAGGTTTCATAACAAAGAACACAGAAATAGTGAAACCATATTTCTTATAAATCCTACACATACGTATACAATCCTATATATCTATATAAACACTTAATTTTAATTAATAGAAAACGATTGTTTCTATTATTCCTTGTTATTTAAGATGGTGTGTTTTAAGGTTAAAAAAGGCACCAAAGTAAAATTACCTCGATGCTTAATTATTCTAACCCAGTATAACCATTAATAGTAGTATATAAAGTTGTATCTTGATTTGGCATTGATGTGAAAGAATTGAATGAGTAAGTAACTAAAAAAGTCGTAAAAGTACTCCTAAAACTGAATGATATTTGATTTGATTTATTCTAATATTGAAGAATAAACAATTATTCTAATGTTATGACTTCATTTATATTAAGTACTTCGCTCTTTTTAACGATAAGAGCAAAATTTTTATATTGCATAGCGGCGTCTCCTATGCTTGGTACGTTGGTTTTCACAACAACATAAATCTTACCATCCGAAAGATACACATTATCTATGGTTAAACTAATCGAGCCCGAACCTCTAACAAGGACTTTCGTAATAATTATGGCATTATCAGAAAAGAAAGCATCATCGTATAAATTTCTTTGATTATGAATTATTTCTGTTAAATAATCATATTCATTTATTTCAAGCAAATCATCTATATATGCATCATATTCCTCTTTGGATTTAATGATAAAATCACGAGAGTTTTCCAAATTCAAAAGACTGTTAATCTCATTGTATTCTAATTTGGACGCATTATCGCAATAATAAGATATATTAGGCATATATGTAAATTCGTTAATTCTTTCCATGTCAACAAATAGCGATTCAATTGCCGATTCTTCATCTTTTATTTGTTTTATTTTGTTATGAACTTCCTCTGTGAAATAATCTCTATCAAAAATCAATGAAATCATTTTTATTGCATTAAGCGCGCTGACTTTTGCAATGCCAAAAGTTTCTTTTAAATTATGCTTTTCTATAATTTCATCTGCGGTAAACGTATTATTTAAAACATAAGTAACATGGACTTCCTCAGCTAAATAGTTATCAAAATAAATTTTGTCAGGATTTTCTTCTCTCAGCTTTTCAGTTGCTTGCTTGCATGAATATTCATAATCAAGCACAATCTGGGCAATTTTGGAATTCTTGTCGTTTTGATTAATAGAATTAGAATCACACGCAACAAAGGCAAACAAAGTACATAGACACAAACATAATGAAATTAGTTTTTTCATAACATTTTCTCCTTTTTATTTTTAGGTTATTCCTTTATATTTTGATATCTTAGACTAAATCTTATTAATATTATATACCATTCTCATTGTATTTTCAATTATTTAAATTATCTTGGTTTGATTCTATTTACTCAACAAAACACATTAGTTTAAATCTCATAGGACAATGATTTAACTAGAAGTACACAATTTACTTGTCATTAGTGGATTAATAGTTTAACATGCCTATATAATTGATGAAGGTACTCCCTAAATATGAAAAAATGCCCTCTTTATAGAAGACATTTCAATAAAATTTTATATATGGATGTTGCGTAATATTTTATATTTAATAGTTGCAATTCTAAAAGTTGCATAGGTAAATAGAGCCTTAAGATTGCTCCTATAGCCTCGTGTATTTATTTACTCGTTATTTCTATACTTATCATATGTTATGAACTTTTCAACCAATTCATATTCTTAAATTTGCTCCATACCCTCATACTTCTTCATACCTTAGTTAAGTTTCTTAACTCTTTTTGAAAGTTTGCTATATAGCGTGAATTCAGTCTATAATGATGTGAATAATTAAGGCAAAAATAAGGAGTAAAATAAAAAGCGAGTTAACATCATTGGTTCAATAGCATGATTGATTATACGAAAAATAAAACAAAATCATTATTCGAAGCTACATTGTATGCAATAATAAATGTAATAACAAAACAAGCGATTGATATTGCTGTATTAATTATTTGAATCAATTTTCCTCTTCTAATATCTTTTATCCAATAAATAAATGAAAAGATAAATTGATATAAATATACTAATAACACTACCAAAACAATAATAATATTGTTTTCTATTAACATAACAAATATACCTCTAGGAGCAACATATAATGCAATACATACCATATCAGAACTACTTGGACATTTCCATACAAAAAATCCTAATATTGATAATAAAATTAATAGCAATGGTATAACTAGTCCTAACACAAATAAAAGTACTTTCCTATTCTTTTTATCTAAATTTTTAACCACTTCTTTAATATCTCCTCTATCTAATAACCATTCTTCTTCTACATTAAAGAATTCACATATAGCTTCAAGATTAACATCACTTGGGATACCATTGCCATTTTCCCATTTAGCTATAGCACTTCTTGATACAAATAAGTTTTCAGCTAATTCGTATTGTGATATTCCCTTCTGCATACGTAGTTCTTTTAATTTATCTTTAAACATATAATGCACCTCCTTAATGTACACTAACATTATACATCATTATAATAAATGTTGATGGTTACTTTCTGTTTTCAGTGGTTACTTTTTATTATTTTACCACATTTCTTATATTTATTCCATTTCTAAAGAACAGAGTGCATTCTAACACTTAGAAACTATAAGTTATTGAATGAATTTTTTGAATGTTTCATCATCTTCTCTGCACTCAGACATGTTAATCATATCAATCAATGTTTCAAAATTTCGCTCATCCGGAGGAGAGGTTGCAAAAATCATTGCAATATATGCAGTATATAAAAGTTTTTCTGCTTTAACCCAGAAATCTTCACCGCTATTCGGCTGATTTCCGCTTGTGTTTTTGATAAGGACATCTACAAATTTAAGAATATCCTTTTCACGATTTTTTTCGCTAATATATGCAAAAGGGTTATAGTGCATTGATTTTGCGAAATCAATCGTATTAAAAACCTTTATGTGATATGGTTCATAGATTGTCTTACCATTGCTATCTTTTCCTATCGGTCTACCACGCTTCAACATTTTTCCGCATTCAATCAATACTGTTCCTTTCGGGTCGGTAACGATATAGCTAGAATGCATCTGCATTAAGTTTGGTTTGACAAAAAATCTTGTTTTACCTGAACCAGAACCACCGATAACCAGAATATTTTTATTTCTGGCGTATTTCGGGTGAGAGGGTTTTCCCATTGTCAGGCTCTCGGTTTGCGTTAGAATTACATTATTAAACTTATCTTTTAAGTCCATATATGGTTCTATATCTTGTTCGTTGCCCCATCTTGCACTACCGTATTCCTCCCCATTACGGAATTTCTTTTTGTTTTTTGACTTAATGTACATGATGAGTTTCATTATGAGTGCAACTGCTACGCCAAATCCCAAATCTATCACATTGAAACTCGGAATTACCTGTGCAAAAACAACGCCTAGGTTATTCATAAATGGCATCATTTTTTCAGAGATTCCGTTACCTTCGGCTGTTCGATATGCAAGTGAAATCAAATCACCTGCGTATCCAAATATAACAAATGGCAGCCAACTCAATATCGTTTTCTTTACTTTTTTGCTATTCATTATTTTCTCCGAAGTCAAAGTCAAGTGGCTTTGTCGGCATTAAAGAGCCATGTCCTTTGATTTTTCACGAACTTTTTCTTTCTTTTTCGGCTCTTGCTCTTGAATACGCTGTGCATTCTCACGCAGCTGCTGTCTTGTTACTGTCGGCTGCTTCTCAATGTCTTGCTGTTTTTCATTTGCATATTCAGTAAAAGCACGCTTGAAATTATCTGTCTTTCCAGATTCAAACATCACATGAAATTCGCCAGATGCTGAATCGTGTTTTATTGCAAAGTCAATATCATATTTTTTTGCGACAGACAAAAAATCTCCGATATTTTTATCTGATACTTCAATAGATTCCAACTTTCCACCATGTTCTGTTGCACGTTTATTCAATTGGCGAACAGAAATCTTACCTTTCTTTTCTGCATTTCCGCTTAAAAAGGTTTTCATCATCTCTTTCATTATGTCTGATGTAAGTTCAGTTGATTGTTTGGAAAGAGAAAGTGTCTTTTTTAAGCCTTGTTCCATATCGGAAGCCATAGGATGTCCTCCTTATCTACGCATAATATGATTTATTTCATACTGCGTGTGAAACGGACAGTCTTCTGTGCTTTGCAGCCATAAGCGAAGCTTTAAAGCAAACTTTCTGGCGGTTTTTACATCAGTTATCACTGCAATTGTCACAATTTCACCATTGTTGATTTCAGCCAAAACGCTATATGATTTCATTTGATTTTGTTCAATTCGCAGCGAAACAATGTTTTCCTTGCACAGAATACGGTTGAACTCAGTCAATAAAAGCTTTTCGGTTTTAACAGTTTTTACAACTTCCCTCATTCTTTTCATCTCTCTTTTTTTAATCGGGCATCCGGAACAAGTTTCCTGTATCTGAATTTCCAGACAACCAGTTAATCAATGTTGCCAAGGCTTGTTCCATTTGGATTCCGGTATCGTAAATACCAAGAATTACAACATCCTCATTGTCAACAACTTCTGCGACAATCGCATACGCCATTTTTTCTTCATCTGTTTCTGTATCCACCACGGTTGTATTTTCCATTGTGAATATGGAAATGACGTTTGCGTAATTGACTAACATTTTGTCGTTTGTTCCCTTTGGAATAATGGTCATGCTCATTTTTGATTCCTCCATTTTTTTATTTTCAACCGGAAATCCAGTTGATAGCGTAGTAATTATCCGGTACACATATCATGGTGGACAAGGTTATCATAAAAACCCTCCATTGAAATGGGAGCATTGTATAACGCTGTCAGTAAATAATTTTGCCTTGCTGTGATTTTGGCGGAGTTTGCCTTTAAGCAGTCTAAAACATACATGATATGTTCGGAATTGAGTTTTGAATACATGGAACGAACTATTTCTGTATCCATATCCATACCGTTAATGCGAATGGATTTTTGTGTTGTACAACGTACAAAGCTAATCATATGAATGAGTTCATTCACTTGCTCAGCATTGTATATTAAATGCCCTTTAGAGTTAGTCGTTTGCAGTATAATATCTGCTTCTATCTGTTCTTCGACCAATTGTTTTGTCTGTTCCCATTCAATCTTATCAATCCATCCCTTTTTATCTTCATTCTTTGAGATAGATTGATTGATAGTTAATAAATCAGTATTTGATTCTTTGGTACTTGATAGTTTTGATATTTTATATACATCGTGGTTTTCCGCATGTGTTTCATCCACATTTGGGTTTTCCCGATATGGTGTTTCCTGTTCTGGTGTATCCTCCAAAAAAATCGGTTCATCGCTTATAGAATATTCCACGTCAAGAAATCTCCCATTATCAGCAAATATTCTTTGCCTGCGTAAATATCCGCATCTTTCTAATTCTTTGAGAGCCGAGGAAACTTTCGTTTCACCGTCAGGAACGATGCTTGCCAAGCCTTTAATGGAAAAACTAAAAGAATCAGACATGGACAACATGGTCAAAAGTAAACCTCTTGCTGTTAGCCCAAGGCTTTTATCTCGAATAAATTCGTTATGAACCACTGTGAAATCCTTCTCCATTTTCTTTGTTAGTCTTGCCATTCTTACCACTCCTTTCTGAAAAAACGTCCCTCGAAAAAACCGAGGAACGTTTTCACTGTAAAAGTTGATTTTGATGATGATTTCACTTTTTATATGAAAAGCAAGCATAAAACAAAAAAACAAAACAAGGAGAAAAAAGAATGCCACACAAAAAAACGGCGTTCCTCGATTTTTTCGAGAAACGCCGTTTGATTTGGCATTATTCAATTATATCAATCTGTCTGCGGTTGTTTTTTCGTGTAAAATTTTTGTGAAATTCTGTTCCCTATCAAAATTACAGGTAGTCATATTAATATCCAAGAAATCAATTTTCGTTATCTTATTCTCTTTCGTATTATACGAAAACATTTCACAATCCTTATTGTACAGCAAAAGATATGGTGTTTTTATTGCATTTGATATTTTGCTGACATAAAAATGTGGCGTGAATTTGGCATAGTGAATTCCGGCATTATTATTTAATATCATTTCAATATCATTGCTACACACCACGCTTTTAGTATTGCATATAGACATAATTTCTGTAAACACATCGATTTCACATGATTCATCAGAAAAATTATATGGCAACAACCCATAAGGTCGCTGTGCTGTTTTTATTGACCCAGTTATAGAGTTAACAAACTCTATGCATGAATAATTAAAAACACCACTTTCTAAATATGCATCTGCCAAACCAAAAATATGTCCAAATTCGTGTGCAATTGTTGCTTTTGTATCTTCATTTGTTTCTAAAGAAGAGGAATAAATTATAATTTTATTCATGCTTGTAACACTACGTTTTGTCGACTGTTCAAATACAACCTCTATTGAGTTTGAATTTTCTGTTTGAGTAATTCTTGTTTTTACATTAATTTTCATACCTGGATAAAAGTCATAAATATCCCCAAAATACTTACCATCCCAATAGGATGATATTGCGTCTCTTATTTGTTCGATTCTATCATTGTTGTTTATTTTAATATTGAAATAAATATCATTTTTATTAACAGATATATAAAAGGGTTTGTTCTCATCGTTTTTTCTCAGTTCTGGATACAAACTCTCAATAGTATCTGATTTCAATGCTAAAATATTTTTATACCTTTCATCTATACCGTTCCATTTTTCGTTAACATCAAAAATCCCATCTCCATCCCCATCCTCGGAAGTAGGATCAGAAACAATCGGCAAAACATGAACAGAACCATAAACATAGCTCAGAAAAGCAATATCATTGATTACAACATCATTAAATCTGTTGAGTCCTCTCTCAACATAAGTAAGCTCAGACTTTATATCAATACACTCACCATATTTTGGCAAATCAACAATGCCATTAATAAATTCAATAAGATAAAGTTATCAATTTACTCCGTCCTTCTTACCTTACCTATAATTTCATCATCAATTGTCAAAAGATCATATTCATTTTGATTATTGACTTTTTCGCCTGTATCAAAGAATTTTAAATAAAGAATAAAATCATTTTCCTCCTTAATATCTGTTAAAACACAAAAGCATTCTGCCTTATTTACAGTTAATTTGTAAAAATGATTTATTTTCAACTTACAAAAATTAATTTTATAATTTAGAAGCATCTTAACATTATAGTGCGGAAGCAAAACAATAATATTATTCTTTTCAATTGTGTCAAATTTTAATCGTAATTCTGCTTCAGACAATGTATCTTCCCTGGCATACTTTATTATCCTATCTTGACTTTTGTTTTCTATTATAACTAAAAAACCGTTTGTTGATTTATTTAAATTCTCTACATATCTTCTTTGTTGAATTAAATAAACAGTAAATCCCAATATCGCTGCCGAAAACATAATAATAAAAGACATATGTACTAATTTTTCACTTAAAACGCTAATGAGTAGATCTCCTATTCCTAATAAAAATAAAACAATAAAATAAATAATTGTATGAAATTTAGTATGATCTATAAGCTTGGTGAAATTACATCCACAATTACTGCAAATTTTATAGCAAAAAAACAATTTTTTTCTTGTCAAGCATTGCTTACAGATAACCTTTTTCCCACAGTTAGGACAAATAATAAAATCAGTCACACTATAACCTCCAGCTAAAAATTATATATACAAGGATAGCCATAACAAGCTATCCTTGTATTCTTATCAATTTTATGGAATAATGTCCAATCGTTGATTATTCCAAATAATATCACCTTCAGTATTATTTATAATCATATATGTATTTGTTAACTCGTCATTATATAAGGGATAATCTAAATTATAGCTAACTACATCTTTCCATGATAATTCAGACAAATAATTGAATTCATTAATGCCTGTAAATATGTACTGCCCTTTGTTTTTGTCTAAAATATCAACGGAAATATAAAAATTATATTTTCGGATTTTGCCACTATTAATTTCATTTACTAACGTATTCATTTTATTTAAGTAGCTATAAGTAAGAATTGAATTGCCTATGCCTATGATACTAGAATAATCTTCAATAGCTCCTAACTTTGTATTATCACTTGCCAATCCAATAATATTTCCTAAAAGGTTCTTTTTATCATCAAAATTTTTATTAGACAATTCCCAATTTAAATATGTATCAATTAGTGAACCAACTGGTATTTTTCCTACATTAAAACCACATAACAATAATTCTGCTTCATATTGTGCAATAACGTTTTTCAATAAATCCGTATGCGTTATTTGATTTAAAGTAATATTTATTCGGAAATCATAGTCATTTTTATTTGTATACTCATATTTGATAGGCGATTCATACAGATTTCCCTCACTGTGGTAATCATATGAGTAATTAGAACGTATTCTATCTACAATTCGGTAAATGCTTTCTGCATATCGTTTATCAAGCTTTAAAGTTTCCAAATATATTCTTTCGAGTGCAGTTACTAAAGTATATTCATGTAAAGAAAGTTTTGTTATATCTTCTAACTCTGGAGGAATAAAACTTTCACCGCAATTTATACATTCATATACATATTCACCATTATTATATGCAGGCAATAAGCCATGCTTTAAAACATCATGTGAATAATCTCCGTAGATACACTTTGATACAATAAGATACGGTACTAACGGCTCTGAGTCTATATCATCAGGTACAGTATCCCCATCCCCATCCTCAGAAGTAGGATCAGAAACAATCGGTAATACATTAACAGTATTATAAACATAGTTTAGAAAAGCAATATCATTAATTACAACATCGCCAAATCTGTTGAAACCACGTTCCACATAAGTAAGCTCAGACTTTATATCAATACACTCACCATATGTAGGCAAATCAACAATGCCATTAATAAATTCAATCAACGGCTTGCCGTCAGCACCATTAACATTGAAATTAATCTCCTTATAATCGGGCAGACCATCTTCATCTGTATCGGGCTGGGTTTCATCTATTTCGTCAAGCTTTGCAAGATCAGCATATTCCTCGGTTATTGGCGCTTTAAGTTTAACTGTTCTAAGTCCTGTTGCAAGAATCATATTGTATTTTGCTTCTACAGGCACTTCCCCGTAAATATGTTCCAATGCCTGTTTGGTAAAATCATTTGCAGAGATATCTATACCGTTGGTCATCTTATAGAGCGCCACTGCATAAGCCATCTCATCATAATTTTGGGCAGACTTATATTTTTCGGGAATATTTGAGCAAACGCTTATATCTATCTTTTTGCCGCCATATTTCACTCCATAAAGTAATGCCTTACTGTCACCTTTTGTCTGAAATATATTGTTTGCAGAATCAAAGAATACAAAGCTGTATATTTTTCTCTTGCCGTCATAGCTGTTTATTATACTGTCAACAGCTTTGGAAAGATACACCTCACGCATTGTTGTGCCATCGGCAAGCGTTGTTGTAAGTACATTTTTGTTCTGTGAAATTTTATCAAGTTCTGTTTTCAGAGCGCCTGCATTTTTAAATTTTCCATAGTTATCAAAATGAGAATACCCATTGCCATTCACTGCATAAAGCACTATATTGACATTGGGAGAAACAGCCCAGATCTTCTCTGAGGTTTCAAATATCTTTTGACAGTATGAATGGAGGGCTTCATCGGTATAATTAGCTCGGTCAACTACAAAATACACGTCAAAATTATCCTTGTATGTGCTGACGGGGCCCATATACCCCTCATCTCCCGGATTGGAAGAAAGAGCATCCATCTCATTTACAGTATAACATTTGTAATTATCATTGTCAATCGAATTTTCGGACATAGCTCCGCTTTCCTCAACTTCTGTCTTGCCGAAAGTTGAAGATATTCCAAGGGAATCAAGCCAAACTTCCATATCCATAAGACAGTATGTACCAAGACAATCCGTAGTTGTATACACAACGTTTTTGTCAGTATCGTGGAAAGTTTCAACAGGCAGAAGCATATTTATATCTTCAAAATATTTAAAAATATTAAGACGCTTTATACCCTCAAATTCGTTTCCATTCTCAGCATATGTGCCGAGTGTATTGTTTACGATAGATTCGTTAAGCTCAAATTTTACGGTCACTTCTTCTACAGACAGACCACTGCCATAGTTAAACTGCGGAATGATACCAATAACAGCGTCATTCTGCATTACTGCCGAATAACCGCTTTCATATGCAGACAAATTCTTTTCCGCTACACCGGCTGCTTTCATTTCAAGAGAGACCTTATAAGGAGTGTCCTCGTCCTCATTTATAGCCGAAAGAGCCTCGGAATCTGCAGAAACCGTCTGTGTAAAGGTTCGCTCACTGTCAGGTGTTCCATTGGTAGAGCCACTGTTCGGATCAAGACCAAGAACAATTTCATCACCGTCAGATATCCCATCTTCATCTGTGTCATATTTCAAAGGATCGGTCTTGTGAATATTTACCTCCGCACCGTCAGTCAGTCCATCGCCGTCAGTATCGGAATTGTTGGGATCTGTTCCAAGCTCGCATTCCTTCAAATTGGATAGCCCGTCATTATCAGGATCCTCATCACCGTCATTAACGCCATTATCATCACTGTCAGCTTTGAGGGGGTCTGTACCAAGATAAAACACCTCATAACCGTCGGTCAGACCATCGCCGTCTGTATCGGGGTTATTCTTGTCCGTTCCGAGGATATCTTCATAATAGTCGGGAAGTCCGTCGGAATCGCTGTCAAGCTCGTAATCAATATCATCATCAAAATCAGGATATTCAAGAGCACTTCTTCCTACAACAACAGCTGTAAGTACAAAGTTTTCAGCGTTTGCATTCTCAGTTGCGGATTTTTTGGCAGAAAAACCAAATGACGCACTTTCCCCTGCCTTGATTGGGGTTGTCCAAAGCTGATTTGCTGCTTCATAGCTTCTGTTTTCACTTGTGAGCAGCTTTGCATTCCATATATTGTTTATATCAAAATTGCTGTCAAAGCTTAAAGTCCATGCTTCAATAGGCTCGTCCGAAACGTTGGTAATACTTATCTCACCATTAAATCCTGTATACCAGTCGCTTGTAACATTGAAATCAATTTCATAGCCTGATTTTACATCTATCCTGTGGCTGCAAAGTTCAATATCCTCAGGAATAACAGTTTCTTCGCCTTTTACGATATAGCCATAATTTGCAGACTGTCCCGGTTCAATCTCATAGTTATAGCCGTTGTTTTTAATAATCGTATATTCTTCCGAGCTGTCATATACTTTGGAGTTCCAAAGATTGTACACCTCTCCGCCAACATCATATTTAAGCGCCCAGTTAAGGATAGATTCCTCACCTGTATTCTTGATTGAAACTTCCACACTGCGGTTTCCATCCCATTCGCTGCCTATCTGATATGTAACGGTATAACCATCTTTTTCGTATACTTTACTCTCTGTTCCTAATGCAAATGCATCAGCAGGAAGTATTGTGATAACATTTATCGCCATTACTGCAGAGAGCAGACCTGATATTAGTCGTTTGTTCATTTCCGCACCTCAATTTCCTTTACTGCAATCAGCAGCTTTTTTTCATCTTCGGGGAAAGCGTTAATATATTCCTGTGTGATTTCAGCAACATCATGATAAAAATCCTTAGGAAAAACATATGAGAAATAGCTTTGTATAATTGACGCTATTACTACTAACATAACCGCTGTATATCCTATAGCTGCTCCCCAAACATTATTTTCCGGAACAATCAGCTGAGATAAATATAACGATACTACGCCCAGTGATAAAGGCATAAACACCTCTATTCCTCTGTTTTCCAATTTTTCCTGATACAGGCACAAATGGAGAAAGTTTTCAAGTGTACGCATATTCATGCCATCAAGATTTTCAATTATATGTTTTTTCCAATCCAGATAATTTTTATATTTCCTGTTTCTCTTATTTTTACAAAGTGCTGTGTATTCCTTTATTTCTTGCTTATAATCAAAACCATATATATTGTCTTTTTTCATAATATCCTCCATTTTACTTAATAAATATATTCATCATCTTTACGGCCTGTTACGGTATATCTTCCTGTTATACATTGTCCCGGCTTCAGTTCACGACTATCAATAAAATCATTTTCGCCATAAAGTGCAGGCAGAAACTCCTCATTATCTTTTTCATCATAATCGCCCTTGTTCCAGAAAATGTACTCAATCAAACCACTTGGATATTCAATAAGAATATCGTAAGCATTTAAAAAGCTGTCACTTAGTTTGCTAAAATCCAATTTGACGTTATTTATTGTCTTATCAGATATATTGGTAACTGTGAATTCCACATTCCATTCGTTCTCAGCTTCAGAAATAGTTTTAAAACTAATGCTTAAAGCATCTGATCCATTTACAACCAACGGCTCATCTGTTTTAAATTCAACTGTTATTTCCTCATCGAATGGCATGAGCTTACCTGTAAATTGAGCTGTAAGGTCATAACTGCCTCCCTTGTCTCCTCTAAGGATCCAGCTCGCACACTTTTGACCTTTACCGGAAATTGTTCCCATATCATTTATGTGCTTTTCTCCTCTTGCAGTATCTGCCAAAGACAATCCATCAGGAACACTTAGTATAGCTGAAGTATTTTCTATACTGAACTCTTCATCCGCATTATTTATTATTGAGAGCTGAACATCATAAAATTCTTTAAGCCATGTTGCATTTGCATCATAAAGCTCCGTATTTGAACATCTCGAATCCAAAGAAAAATCTGGAACGATTTTTTCATTTCGTACCTTTTCGTACAAAATCCGATACTGCTTTTCTAATTTGAGATAGTATGTATCCATCACCAGAAAGCAGATTACTGGAAGGAACGCAATCAACAATATCCATGCGCTCACCTCTGTAAAAGAAA
>ERZ825525.89-NODE-89-length-126090-cov-11.263197_pt1 | contig 126090 bp, 96 predicted proteins | sample MGYA00519930_ERZ825525 | MGnify/ENA primary metagenome ERZ825525 (study PRJEB31778, sample SAMEA3449203) | human gut metagenome | biome: human gut; feature: human-associated habitat; material: faeces | place: United Kingdom | collected 2010/2012 ... | reverse complement strand
TTTATGAAAAAGGAAATTTTGATAACGATCTTATTGGGAATATTTTTTTTACAGCGTACCGGAGCTCAGATAACCACTGCAAAGGAAGCTTTTTCACTAACTCCAATTACTCAGTTGCCCTATGAAGGAATTATGAGTGAAACATTGATTGAACCGTATGCATCGATATATTTCCCATATAAGACATGGGGAAACAAACTGGACATGTCATATTGGATTGATTACGGATTGACTATTTCTGTGCCATTAGCAGAAGATGGAGATTGTTCTATATTCCGCCGATTTTCCCCGACTAATGGTCAATATCTTATTGGAGTTATAGATTTGGGAATCATGGATTATATTCGAAAGTATCTGATTACGGCTACCCCAGATGGGGAATTTATAGATTGTCTTGAAGTTTCGGTATTGGGATCTACAAATACCGGAGTGGGAGCGCTTATAAAACAGTGGAAAATCGATGCGGATATGGGGGTTACGGTTTATCAGATAAAGCCGACCTCGACTGTTCCCATAAAATTTGAAGATACAGCTCCTTTGGCTAAAATGAATGCACAGCGTATCGATACTCGTTATCAGGTTGATGAAACAGGGCATATAAAAAAAATAAAGGAGATAAAGTATCAGCCACAGGATTATATGATTCTTGATTTCACCGGGAACCGGAATATTTGGGATGGTAAAGAGCAACCGCTTGTTCCTTAAGCGGGTTTACGTTTGATAAGGATTAAAAATCAGATTGAAAGTTGTGATATAAATATGAGATCGGGTATATTTTTCTTATCTTTTTTACTTGTTTTGGCGTCGTGTAACGGTCATTCGGAACTCGATAAGGCCTTACGATTGAGCGGAGATAACCGGATTGAATTAGAAAAAGTTATCCGCCATTTTTCTCAAGATACTTCTGATTCGTTGAAGTTGAAAGCAGCTCTTTTTTTAATAGAAAATATGCCCGGACACTGTTCTGTCATCGATTCGTGTATAGTAGACTATTATTTGCAAGTTGATTTGAAAAATAAAGCGATACCTTTCTATCTGAAGAATATATTGTATAATTTACCGCAATACTATGTTGATCTGTCCGATGTAAAAAAAGTAGAGGATGTGAAGGTCATTAAATCGGATTTTCTGATAAATCATATAGAGAATATGTTCCATATTTGGGAAAAAGTACCATGGGGTAAAGATATTTCTTTTGAAACATTTTGCGAGTATATTTTGCCGTATAGGTTGGATGGAGAGCCTTTGACAAAACTGATGGAACATTATTATTATTTTCCGATAGATTCGTTCTCGCAGCAATTTGAGGATTACAATATAACCGTCGATGAATTTTTGTATAATTATATTTGGAGATTATTGCCTCAATGTGGCAGAGAGTTTGAATTGACGTCTCCCGTTGGAGAACATTATGTTGCCGATTGTATATGGGACAGCTACAAGGTATTGAGTGAGAGTCGACTATCCTGTGTTCCGGCTGCCATAGATTTTACACCCTGCTGGCCATCCAGAAATGGAAAGCATTTTTGGAACATAATAGAGGATCCGTGTCTGGTGAAGAAAACTTTTTCTGAAAATTATATTGATCATTATGCAAAAGTTTATAGAAAGACCTACTCTCGGAATCCGTTTCTGGAAAGTAGTAGGGAAGATTCTGTTCCGGCACTTTTTAAAACACCGTTCATTAAAGATGTGACGGAATTGTATTGCAAGACCGTTGATATCGATTTGATGCTTCAAGCGGATCGTAAACCCGAATATGCTTATTTATCTGTTTTTAATATGGGGGTATGGGAGCCTGTGGCATGGAGCAGGGTGGTTGATAATGACGAGGTTTCTTTTAAGAAGATGGGTATGAAATGTGTATATTTACCTGTATTTTATAATGGGAAAGAGGAAGTTTCCGGAGGTTACCCGTTTATTGCTACAACGACGAAAACTATCCATAAGTTGATACCGGATAGACAACAGCCTATAAAAGTGCGTCTTACTCGAAAATATCCGGTCAATCCGATGGCGTACGGCTTGAATAATGCGTTGAAAAATCTGAGGATTGAAAGATCCGATTTTTATGATTTCAGAAAAACGGAAGCATTTCGAATAGGTCGTATTGAAAATAATTTTTTACAAGAGATAGTTTTGACATCGTCCAAAAAATATCGTTATTGGAAAATAACGTCAGATATGATTAAAGAAAAGCCTCAAATTGCTGAAATATACTTTTATGATCAAAATAATAATTTGATATCAAGTTTGGTAGAGTCTGTGATTGGTTCGGATAAATCTGAAGCCGTTAAAATTTTCGATAATAAGCCGTTGACATTTAGTGTTATTGAATCTCCGATTATATTGGATATGGATAAATTGCCGAACGTTTCTAAAATAAAGATTATGCCGAGAAATGATGATAATTATATTGTTCCGGGTAATTTATATGAGCTTTTATATAGAGGTAGAGATGGGTGGGTTTCGTTAGGAAAGAAAATAAGTAATGATTATTTCCTTAATTATGATAATGTACCTTCCGGTGCATTGTATTGGCTTAAAAACCACACGAGGGGGATCGAGGAAAGAATTTTCACGATTGAAAATGGAAAACAGGTTTTTTGGTAAAATATCAGAATCTGTTGTTTAGGAGTTTATCTCAATTTTCCAATAAAAAAACTATCAGGTCATCTTTGCGTTTTCTTTCGGTCTTTTTCCCCGTTTTCTCTCGTCAGATACTCGCTATCCTCCTCATAAAAAAACATACTTGCAAGAAATTCTCAACCCTGACCCGAGTGAAATTCAGATAGGCTCTTAGAGTTTTGTTTAAATTTTATCTATAAGTATATAACCACACTTTTATAAGGCGATCTGTTTTTTTGTAAGAATTGATGACTGCAATACGACTAACTTTTCAAAACATCTTAAAAAATAGAAAAAATGGAAGAGGACTTCGTAAAGCTGATTAACCAGAATCAAGGAATTTTGCAGAGAATATGCAATATTTATTTTTATCAGCATCCGTACCGTGAGGATTATTATCAGGAGATATTGATTCGATTATGGAAAGCATATCCGAAGTTCAAACAAAAGTGTGCTTTCTCGACTTGGTTGTATCGGGTTGCTTTAAATGCAGCCATTGATCTTGTACGGAAAGAATCGATACTGCCTGTTTGTAAAGGATTGTCGGCACAGGAAGACAGTATATGTGATAGTTGTTTGGAAGAAAATTATGTGGTAGACGAAAGAGAAAGATTATATCAAGCCATTAATCAGTTGCCAGATGTAGAAAAAGCAATTATAATTCTTTATCTCGAAGGTTATGAATACAAAGAAATCTCTGCTATTATAGGAATTTCCGATACGAATGTTGGAGTGAAAATTAATAGAATCAAAAAACAACTTATTAAACGAATACAAAATGGAAGACAATGATTTGAAAAAAATTTGGAAAGAGATGCATACTGGAATGGAATGTAAATCTATTGATATCAAGGAAATAATACATAAAAAGCATTCTGTTGTAATTTCTCGTATTTTACACCGTCAGAAAAGTCTGATATGTTTATTTGTTTTCTTTTTTATTTTATCGGTAACAAGTAATATTTGGCATTCAGTTTTAATGGGAAGGGCGTCTTTCCCTTTGTGGGTCGTAAATATTTTTTTATTATTTATACTCTTTTCTGTTATTTGGGGGTATCGACTGTTTATAAAATCTGCAGATTTATGTTCTGTTAAAGAGTCGGGAATAATCCTTAAAAAGCAGTTAGAACGGAAGATGCATTTTGATTTTATTATTTGTTTAGTGTTTTTTTACGGTATGGCGATTAGATTTATTATTATGTATTTGAACCAATTTGATGAATTAAAAGAAATGAGTTATATCTTAGTTTTTTTTATAGTCCTTTTTTTAGCTATTCCGTGGTTGATGAGATATTATCAAAAGTGCCGTTACAAGTCTTATTTACTTTCCCTTGAACGGGGTTGGAAACTGTTGGAAGAGATTGAATAGTATATGGAATTTAATCTTTATTTACGATATAAAAATGTCAGATATAATACTTTACCCATAAGTCAGTATCTATATCTACAATAAGATATTGCTTTTATATCTATTTAGTAAATAGACTATGTGAAATTATATAATTGTTATAAATACAGTAAGTACTTTTGGCAGATTACAAATACTTTTTTATAGGCTTTTCATTTCGGTTTTTAACCTTTGGAGAACTCTTTTTTAAATAGAGAATAATCCTTATCTTTGTAAAAAATACATTATCCCATGACAAATACGACTGTACTTAACAAAGCAGCTGATAATATCCGTATCTTGGCTGCATCGATGGTTGAAAAAGCGAAGTCGGGTCATCCCGGTGGAGCGATGGGGGGTGCTGATTTCGTGAACACCCTTTTTGCCGAATTTTTAGTGTATGATCCTTCTGATCCTAAATGGATTAATCGTGACCGCTTTTTTCTTGATCCCGGCCACATGTCTCCGATGCTTTATTCAGTATTGGCATTAACCGGAAAATTTACGCTTGATGAACTGAAACAATTCCGTCAGTGGGGAAGTCCTACACCGGGACATCCCGAAGTCGATGTGATGAGAGGTATCGAGAATACTTCAGGTCCTTTGGGACAAGGTCATGCGATGGCAGTCGGGGCGGCAATAGCCGAACGTTTTTTAGTTGCCCGTTTCGGTGATTGGATGGCTCATAAAACGTATGCATTTATTTCGGACGGAGGTATTCAGGAAGAGATTTCTCAAGGGGCTGGACGCATTGCCGGTTATTTAGGTTTGAACAATCTGATCATGTTCTATGACAGTAATGACATACAATTATCTACCGATACTGATGCCGTAACTAAGGAAGATACTGCCGCCAAGTACCGGGCATGGGGATGGAATGTCCTTGAAATAAACGGTAATGATGCAGATGCAATCAGAGGTGCTCTTATCGAGGCCGGGCAGGAGCAGAGCCGTCCGACTTTGATCATCGGTAAAACGATTATGGGTAAGGGTGTTGTGACCGAAGAAGGACAATCTTATGAAGGGAAATGTTCTACGCATGGGCAACCCTTGAGTGCTGCCGGTGCTTCTTTTGCAAAGACCATTGCTCATTTGGGGGGAAATCCGGACGAGCCGTTCGCTATCTTTCCAGAAGTGGAAAAATTGTATGCCGACCGTAAAGCCGAATTGTTGAAAGTTGCGGCTGATCGTAAAGCAAAACAAGCAGCTTGGGAGAAAGAAAACCCTGAGCTCGCAGTAAAGTTACATCAGTTCTTTTCCGGAAAAGCTCCTGAAATCGATTATAAAGCTATTGCCCAGAAACCGGGAATTGCTACTCGTGCTGCATCGGCAAACGTATTGGCTGTTTTTGCGGAGCAGATCGAGAATATGATTGTTTCATCTGCCGATTTAGCTAATTCAGATAAGACTGACGGATTTTTGAAAAAGACGCATGCTTTCAAGAGTGGGGACTTTACCGGAGCTTTTTTACAGGCTGGAGTGAGCGAACTTACTATGGCTGCCATTATGAATGGGATGATGCTGCATGGCGGTGTTATAGGAGCATGCGGAACATTCTTCGTATTTTCCGATTATATGAAACCCGCAGCACGTATGGCGGCACTGATGGAAGTCCCTGTAAAATATATCTGGACACATGATGCTTTCCGTGTAGGAGAAGATGGCCCTACACATCAACCGGTAGAACAGGAAGCTCAGATTCGTTTATTGGAACAGCTTAAAAATCATCATGGTAAAAACAGTATGTTGGTATTGCGTCCCGCTGATGGTCCGGAAACTAGTGTGGCATGGAAATTGGCAATGGAAAATACCGAAACTCCTACTGCTTTGATTCTTTCCCGTCAGAATATCAAAGATCTGCCTGCTGCTTCGGGAGATCGTTTCGAAGAAGCTTTGCAAGCGGCTAAAGGAGCTTATGTCGTGATTAAGGATGAAAATCCGGATGTCGTGTTGGTCGCTAACGGATCGGAGGTTTCTACTCTTGCAGAAGCTGCTCCGTTGTTGAATGAAGCAGGAATAAAAGTTCAAGTAGTTTCTGCTCCGTCCGAAGGACTTTTCTTCAATCAGTCGAAAGAATATCAGGAATCTGTAATTCCTTCAAACCTTCCGGTATTCGGACTTACGGCCGGTTTGCCTTCGACTTTGGCTCGTTTGGTAGGAAAGAACGGTGTCGTTTGGGGACTCGAACATTTCGGACATTCTGCTCCTTATCAGGTACTTGATGAGAAACTCGGATTCACGACCGAAAATGTTTTGAAACAGGTGAAGGCTTTGCTGAAGAAATAATTTATCTTTCATTTATCGGGATACGATAATTGACATAAAACAGAATACCCTCGAATCTTCATATTTCGAGGGTATTCTGTTTTTATTTAGTGGGATGGAATTTTTAAGAAACAAAATGTCGATCATTTTTGAGAAAATGGATGGGTAGTATTCTCGGATATTTTTTATGTATTTTATTGAAACGAGGGAATATTGGCAAAGTTTGATTACTTATTTTTTACTTAGGGAGAAAAGTATCCTGTTCGGTCTTATATAGGTAAATAAAGGCCGAATAGGATATTTATTTTATAGAGATAACCCTTTTTACATCTATTTTAATAAAAATGTAATAAATATTATCTCTGTTTTTTAATACTGTATTTTCTAAATTTGAAATATAAAACAGTAACCAAATTATCTTATCCGATCATGAAAAAACTATATTCTTTGTGTCTCGTTTGTTGTTTTGCCGGGATTTTGCAGGCGCAGACTAAAATTCGCTATTCTTATGATGCTTCGGGAAATCGAGTTAAAAGAGAGATTGTATTAAGTCGGGTTCAAAATCGGGCATTGGCCGATCCGGAAAATGAGAAACCTTTATCTGAAAAATTTGCCGGGCAGACCGTTCGTTTTTACCCTAATCCGACCAAGGGGCAAATAACGATTGCCATTTCCGGTAATACGGAAAATCTATCGGGAGATATGAAAATCTTTACTATGAACGGAAAATGTATTGCCACCCGAAAAATCGTTTCGTCAAAAGTCTCTTTTGACCTTAGCGATCAACCGGCCGGAAATTACATCCTGAAAATGACATTAAGTGGAAAATCAGCAACCTGGAAAATAATAAAAGAATAACTTGCTGTCATATGCGCACATCGTTAACCTTATTTTTGTTGTGTCTTGCATTCGGAATTTATGCACAGACTTTAGGAGGATCATATCCTCAACCGATTCGAAATTCGGATACGGCAGTGATAAAACATGTCGATTGGGTACAAGATCCGGAGATTTTGCCGGACTCAACGTTAGAACAATTGATGCGGGATATTCAGGCTTACAAAGAGCCGGAAATGAAAAACGTGTCGACAGCCATAAGTCCTTTATATACCCCCGGAGAGATCACCGTTCATACTTCGGTCAGTCCTTTAGGCTCGACGATCTGCGAGGTTCCTATCGAATTACCGAAGGGACGAGGAGAATGCGCTCCGGAAATTTCATTATGTTATACACAATTCAGCGGTGACGGAGTTTTGGGATGGGGATGGCGATTACAAGGATTCTCATCCATAAACAGTGTCGATTTCAATAGATATTACAATGATAAGACCGCCCCTGCCGTGACCGATGCTTCGGCTGCATTTCAACTTGACGGATCTCAACTTGTCGAACAGTCGTCCGGGTGGTATCGTACCGAAAAAGGAAATATCAAGGTAAAATGTCTTACGCAAGGGGACAAAATCGTGTCGTTTACCGTATTTCGTCCTGACGGTTCGCAATCGCTTTATAAGCCGGTTGTTAATGACGGATTGGAGTATCCTTTATCGAGAGTGACCGATGTTGCCGGCAATCATATCGATTATACTTACGAGTATAAATACGGGCATCATTACTTGCTTTCCGTTTCGTATGGAGGTAGAGGTCCGGTCGATAATCCCGGACATTTTGTACATGTAGATTTTATTTATGGAGAGCATCGACAAGATATTCCTTTATCTTATACGGCAGGCATTGAAAAGAAAGAACCTCGTTTATTGCAGGGAATCATGATAAAGCTCGACACCAATATCGTGAGGATTTATTCAATGTCCTACAAAAATACGACACCCTCTTTGTTAAGCGAAATTAATTGCTTGGCCGGTTCGAAAACTCGTCTTGCCCCCTTGCGTTTTGCCTATGCTTCCGGTAATCAGGGAGGTATTAGACAATATACGTCGAGTATTTTTTCGCATTATACCGATATGAAAGATTTGGTTGTACGTTCCGGTAAAATGTCATACGGCAGCGATGATGACGGGATCATCTCGTATCCCGATCCCGGACTATACCGAAATCCGCAAGAAGAATATTATTATGTCGCGCTTGATCCGAGTCATAAATTGAACCTTTATCCGGGTATCGGATCGAATTCGGCTTATGCTCTTAATTTTGAAGTCGAATCAGGATTCAATTCTGCTTTTTGCGCCAATATCGACTATGTCCCGGGTGACGAGATCGTACGTATCAATAGTGGAGTGATGTCGGGAAAGGATGTGGTTCGCATCGCAGCCTATGTTCCGGCCTATATGAATACCGGAGTGGATCTGAAAGAAGATGTCTATTATTTTACAGGAGATGCGATAAAAAAGAAAGATACCTATTCATTCTGTCCTAAAACCTATTTGAGCGGAGATTTTACAGGGGACGGAAAGGATGAGATATTTGCGGTTTCGATGAATGCCCCGTTAGATATGGCTCAGCATAAATCCGTATGTTATCTGTTCGATTTGGATCAGATATTATCACCTGTGTTTCAAAGACCCGTGTTTAATTACAATATGGGCGCTGATATGGTGACGGTAGTCGATTTCGACGGAGATGGCAAAGCCGATATTTGTCATATTCATCCCGCAGGTTTCGATATCTATACATTTGTTCCTGTAAATGGAGATTGGCAATTAAACAAGATATACTCCGATAACCGGATATCGAATTCTTTTTTGTCGGATAAGCGAATGCTGCTGTCCGATGTAAACGGTGATGCTAAAACCGATTTTATCATTTCCCCGGAATTCGTTCGTACCCGGACCGAATACGTCCCTGTCTATTCTCCGAGAGAATGTCCTGTATGTCATGGGCATGATTTCGGATATGAAGGATTTAATTCCATGACCGGTTTGCCGGATGTATGGTGTTATACCTGTGAACAATATATACAGCCCGGTTATGCCTGTGTGGAATGCGGGGCTGGATTAACATCCGATTTTACTTGCCCGGATCATGGCAGTCATGTAAATTATACGTGGCGGACCGAGGATACTCAGTGGCAGGTGTTGTTTTCTACCGGTACGGAGTATAAGTTGGAATCCATACCGGGTTTCCCCGTAGAGAAAAGCGATAATCTGCTTATGCAAGATATGGACAATGATGGGATTCTCGATATTGTGTGTCAAAAGGAGAATAAAGAGGTCAAAATATATCCGGTAAGAAATAACGTCATTGTTTATGAACCGAATAATATCGTCACCGCGACCTTATCCAATCCGGCGATATTAGTCCCCGCTACCGTGATGCAGGCTACTAATCATTTGTTTTTGTACGGGTTGTATAAGAATGAAGTGTATAAGATCAATTACGGAATAGATCAGTCACAATCCCGTTTACTTTCTGCCGCTTATACCAGTACCGGCAACGAGATTCGTTTTTCTTATCAAAAAATGAATAGCGGTTACAATTATAAGATCGGACAAGGAGCGGTTTTCCCTTATATCGATTTTACTGCGCCGATATGGATAACCACGGCAAAAGACGGTTATAGCGGAGGAACGCTTTTCGAATCGTTGCAATTCAGTTATGAAGGAGGTATATCTCATGTGCAGGGGCTGGGTTTCAGAGGATTTAAAACCGTCAATACGATCGACGGGCTGCGGTCTTGGTATGGTAAAAAGATTTTCGATCCAACCCGTTACGGTATCTTGCTGAAAGAAGAGACCGAGCAGACCGTATTCGATTTTGAATATGATTTTGTGTTGCATGACGATAAGACCGTGAAATCGTTATTGTTGAGGAAAACAGAAAAAGATCTTTTAAACGATAATACTCATATTACGACATATACCTATGACGATAAGGAAAATCCGATAAAAGAGGTGGTCGATTACGGGGACGATCTGAAAACCACGATCGAAAATACTTATCAGAATATCGATACGGAGAGTAAATATTATACCGGATTGTTGAAAACCCGTACTACAACATATTCAGCTCCCGGTCAAACGGATTTACGAACATCGGAAAGTTATGAATATGATGATTATCAAAATCTCATGTATAAATCGGTAATTAAAGGAGAGTCGTCTCCTGTGTCGGAAGAAAATTATACGTATGATGAGGATCAGAATATGATAGCGTACGACATACAAAGTTATGGCTCTATGTATCAAATAACTTTCTATGAATACGATGCTTATGGAAGACCTGTTAAAAAGACCGATCCTATGAATTTGATTACACAGTGGCAGTATGATATTTACGGTAATATGGTTCGGGAAACCAATCCCGAAGGGCTGCATACATATTATGAATATGACGGTTTGGGACGTACCTTAAGAACTGTTTATCCCGACAGTACCGAGACGGTCGTTACTTATGCGTGGGCCTCGGGACCGGAGTCGGCATTGACCGAGATAACGACAACCCATACGGGTAAACCGACGGAGAAACTGTTTCAGGACGCTTTAGGCCGGGAAGTCCGCAAAGGAGCGCAACGTTTTGACGGACACTATCTCTTTACCGATAAAGTGTATAATCAGCACGGTTTGCTCGAAAAGGAATCGTTGCCTTTTCGTTCTCAGAGTCCCTCGGCGTGGAATCAGATGACGTATGACTTTCATGATCGGCTTGTCCGTACCGATTATGCTTCGGGACGTACCGATGTGTATGATTACGGGCAGAATACCGTTACCGAGACCAAAAAGGGAATAACGGTTTCAAAGACGTTCGATGCAGTCGGTAGAGTGATTCGGGTTTCAGATATGGCGGGAGATATACAATATACATTGCGTCCCGATGGTCAGCCCGAATCGATTACAGCGCCGGGTAACATAACTACCACATTCACCTATAATGTGTACGGACAGAAAATCGGAATGACCGATCCGAGTGCCGGTACGATCGAGTGGGGATACGGTCCTTTTGGAAATCAGACTTATAAAAAAGATGCGAATGGGGTCGAGACCCGAACTTTGTATGATTCTTACGGGCGAAAAGACTCGATTCATATCTCCAAAGACAATAAAGAGTTGCGTACTGTCAAGTTCGGTTATGACAATTATAACCGTTTATTGCAAGTTGTCGAAAATAACGGTTCGCGTTTTTATAAGTACGACCGGTATGGCCGCTTATCGGAAGATATACAGTATATCGATGATTATTTTAGTTTAGAACGCAAGTATGCTTATAATGAGTTGGGGCAGATAAGTTGGATAAATTATTACGGTTATTTGCCATGTACGATAGGGAGAGTGCATTACACGTATACCAATGGGCATAAGACCGAGATCAAAGTCGATGCTTCTGCTCCGGCATGGAAGCTTGTTGCCGAAAATGATATGGGATTGCCCGTATCGATAGAGACGGGACCGCTGACCCGGACTTTTGAATACGACCGGTACGGATTTCCGTTAAAACGTACCGTAACCTGCGGTGATCGGATTATTCAGGATATGAGTACCCGATTCGATTCTCATACCGGAAATCTGACCTGGCGGCAAGATAATACGCGGAATATTCGGGAAGATTTTTCTTATGATGCCTTGAACCGTCTCACAGGATTTAACGGCAAGACGATAACTTATGACGGAAAGGGAAACATCACCGACCATTCCGGAGTCGGGTCTTTCGAATATGCCGAAGACCGTCCTTATGCGATAGAGTATATTACGCCTTACGGAGATTATGTTCCGGAGGCTGCACAAGAAATTACCTATAATGAATTGTTGCGCCCTCAGAAGATACTCGAAGGGGATATAGAAACTTCATTCCAGTATGATTATGACGGAAACTTTAATTATGAAAAAATCGAAGGAACAGATTCTCTCGGGAAAGAAATTTTTAGAGAGCATTTTTCATGGGATAATAAATATGAGGAGCTGAACGGTTATCATTTCGGCGGAGTGTTGTATCTCGACGGAGATGTCTTTTCGGCGACCACCGCTTGGTGTACGTCACCGATAGGGGGAGAAAATGAGTGGGAATACCTCTATATATGTCGTGATTATATGGGTAGCATTACCCATGTTATAGACAAATCCGGAAATGTATTGCAAGAATTGAGTTACGATCCGTGGGGACGTTTCCGCGATCCCGATACGCAGGAACTGTATGCTCCGGAAGAGACGCCCGAATTGCTTTTGTTGCGGGGGTATTGCGGACATAAACATGTTGAGTATCACGGATTGATACACATGAATGCCCGGCTGTATGATCCGGTAATAGGACGCTTTCTCAGCCCCGATCCCTATGTGCAGATGCCGGATTTTAGCCAAAACTTTAACCGTTACACCTATTGCTTGAATAATCCGTTGGTTTATAAAGATGAGAATGGAGAGTTTATTCAGTTTATTGTTGGAGCGTTATTCGGGGCAGTAATAAATTATATTGGGCAAGTAGCTCAAAATGTAATTCAAAATGCATATCTTCCACAAGATCAGAAAATGTCAGTAAAGGATATTTTATTAAAAAAAATTGATTTTTTTGATGTTGTAATTTCTGCTGCTGTTGGAGCAGTGACTGGTGGTTTAGTTGCAGCTACGTTACCCGGTTCGACTGCTACACTTTCGGCTAAACATACATTGAAAGTGGTGAATACGGTGGCTCAGTTAGCATCTCCTGTTTTGACGAATGCAATAGATTGTTCTCCAGATAAAGGTTGGGATTTTGTTGATGATGGTAAAAAGTTTGCTATAGGTTTAGGAATTGATTATACTTTTATTGGAGTAGGTCATGGGTTACAAAAATTATTGCCATTTGGAAGTATAAAGAAAGAAATTATTTCTACTTCAGTTATTGGTATTGCATCTCCAAGTGTGGCTTATGGTGTAGAGCAGGGTATAAATAAATGGCAGAGATGGGGGGTAGAGAGGAATATTCCTACTTATCCTATTCCTTATTTATCTCCAAATGTAGATTGGTATGATATGGCAGTGACATTATCGCATCATTAAAATTTAATTGTATAATATGAAAAATAATTGAATGTTTAACTGATTATTTTGGCTTTTTGTCAATAGTGAATTTTATATTTATAGGATGTAATTAAGCTCTATTTATAGTTTATTGATATTGTTTTGTAATGAAAGAACAAGAATTGAAAGAACATATTCGGAGAGCAAAAGTTGCCCAATGGTATGTGTTGACGATGTTAATAGGAGTGTGTTTGGCTATCTTTTTTTATGTCCGCTCTGTAGTTTTAGAAGAGTCTGAAGATGAGATTCCTCTGGTACAACAGGAAAAAGGCATTGCTGTAGCAATTGTTTATTCCTCATTTGAAGTTAGAGGAGGCAAAGATATGGATGAGGTGTACGGCTTTGGAGGTGCAGGAGTGTTTTATGTTGGTGATAAACGGTATTTCTGCGATTTAGAAACACTTCAAGTAGTTCCACCTGTGGGGCTTCGATTCCCAGTATATTACAATATTGAGAATCCGAAAATTAACCGAATGGCTGATATTCCGAAAACAGACTCTATTGTTCGTTCCCCTTATTATTGTTGGGAGTTGCAGAAAAGCGGAATAATGCAATTTATTGATACCGTTTCGCATATAGATAGAGGCATATATGAAAATGTTTTTTTGATGTTTTCGAAATGAATAGATTATGAATATATTTAAGACAATATGGAAGTATGGGTATTCTTATTGTGTGATATATACCCCTTTTGCTCGAGCTATATTATTTATGTTTGTATTGATTATTGTTACAGTTGCATTGTGTTTGTGGACTTTTTCGGATGACTATTATATAAGGAACAGCTGTAATACTTTTACATTGGCAGAAATCGTATCGGTGGATACTACGAGAATATATGGTGACCCTTATCGAAGTTATGAATATTCTGCAAAATGTGTGTATTATGTATCGGGTAAGAGGTATGATGCTAAATTTTCTGGTTTTGAAGTTTCTCCTCCTATTGGCCTTAAAGTCCCGGTGTATTATGATTCCGTTTCTCCGAATAAATACACCTTTTATAGCGAATTTGAGAAAAGCCTTCAAAACAATCCTTTTTTTTATTATGAAAAACAGATAGAGAGTGAAAAGATGGATTTATGAAAATTTTTGTTTATTAGAAGAGTATTTGGGGAAATAGAGAAATGTTTGTATCGATTATCATTTAAAGAGAATGATGTCCAATTTAAAGGAGGATTTCTAGAATTATATATGATAAAGAGATGCAAGAAAGGGGATATGTCTTGGTTCTGGACAGTCTTATATTAGGTTTAAAGTCGCCTGAATAGAGTTTGTTGTAAATAATTTAGATTCTAATGTAATGGATAATCAGGAAATATTGGAGCATGTAAAACGAGCTAAGATTGCGGAACGTTATATATTAGTTGTTCTGCTAAGTATTTGTGTCGGAGTTTTTTTTGCAATCCGATGGATGATCCGGGAAGATGTCTATGATGATGATACACCGTTGGAGTATAGAGGTATGGCTGTGGCGGTAGTTTATAAATCGGTTGAAATTGCGACAGAAGAAGATGAGATAGAAGGATATAAGGGTATCGGAGTTTTTTATGTAGATGATAAAAGATATTTCTGTAATTTGGAGACGCTTCGGGTTGCTCCGTTTATAGGTCTTCGTTTTCAGGTGTATTATGATCGTAGAAATCCGAAGGCGAATAAATTAGCCACGACAGCAGTAATGGATACGATACTTCGTAGTCCGGAGTATGGTTGGTATCGACAGAGTGAGGGTAAGATGGAACTATCTGATACTGTACGGAAGATAGACAAGGATATATATGAAGGGGTATTTGATATTTGTGAACAAGTGGCAAAATGAAAATATTTAAAACTATTTGGGAATATTGGCATTCTTATTGTTTGATGTGTGCACCGTTGGCTTATGGACTGATAAGAATGTTTGCTTTAATAATTTTAGTTGTGATATTGTGCATAATAATAAAACAGGATGATTATGAAAAGCGGTTAGATTGTAATACGTTTGTATTGGCTACGATTATTTCTGTAGATACGATAAGAAATTATGGTGATCAGGAGAATCCGTATGAGTATTGTGCCCGATGCGAATATCAGGTAAAAGGGAAGAAATATACAGCCCGTTTTCCGGAATTTGTGGTATCTCCTCCGGTAGGGTTGCAAGTACCTGTATATTATGATTCCGATTCATCGAGTAGATATAGCTGTTACAGTGAGTTTTCCGATAAATTACGTTCCGATCCCTATTATTTCTATGGGAGACAGTTGAATCGAGAAAAAGAAAATAGTTCTATAAACAAACGTAAAGGGAATGACTAAGATGAAGTGGATTAAAAAAACGATAAATAAATATCCTAAAATAAAGGATATTCTGATTGCGATATTAATTATGTCGGGACTCGGACTTCTTTTTGGTTCTATTTACTGGGGAATTCAACGGGAAGAAGCAGAGTTTGATATTATTCGTCAAAATAAAGGTGTTGCTGAGGCGGTTATTTATGAAATTACATACTATAAAAAAGATAATAGCTATGTGGCAGATGTAATATTTTATGTCGGGAATAAACGGTATGTTCCGTATTCAATATCTTTTGATAAAATGCCGCCTTTAGGACTCCGTGTACCAATATGGTATAATCCTGATGATCCGAAAATGAATATGAGAGCCGAAGATGCGAGGATGGACTCTATATTGCAAGATCCGGTAAAATTTTATGAACGTCAGGTACGGGAGGATTCATTGGAGTGGAAACTTATACTTCCGATCGATTAATTTTATAATGATACATCATGTCGAAAAAGAAATTATCTAATTTATTGTTCATCATTTTGGTTATAATTTGGGGGTGGTGGTTTACAAAACCGTTACGTACACGAAGTATGATGAGAAAGAATAACACGCTTGCTTGGGCTTTGATTGTGAAAGTGGATACCTGTGAAACGATATACGGTGATACGGAATATGAAGCGGAATGTCGTTATAAAGTCGATGGCAAGGAATACACGATCACTTATCCGGGTTTTAAGCGGAGTCCTTGGGTAGGAATGCCGGTCCCGATATATTATAATGAGGAATCTCCGAAACGGAATACATATTTGGGGGAAAATACGGAGATTATACAGTATGCACCGGAAGAATTCCACCAACTTTATTTGTATGAATTAAAAAGACAAAAATCGGGACGGACTCAGAATAAAAATTGAGAATCGGCAATTTTATGTTAGGTTTGAAGTCTCCGGAATGATTCAAAGTAAATATTGAGCAAGGTCGTAACACGTTTCACAGCTTTTTATCCTTTCCTAAGAGCAGCATTTGGTATTTAATTTCCCTTTTGAGAGGAGACACAGAGATGTTTGAAGTATGAGTACACGGGTGCTATTCGGAAATTTCGATATGAATATCGGACTAAGAACAATCCGGTATTCATATCGAATAGCAACACGTTATGGAGTCATGTCTATAATATATAAAGCTCTTGGAGCAAAGTCCATTCGAGGGGAGCATATAAAAGGTTCTCCGCTGATTATATCTATACCTCCCTCACCCGGTTTCAGTATCTCTTTATAGCGACTCATATCGATGCTTTTTGCAGTATCGTTACCATTCATAATAACGATGATGCGTTTATCTTTAAATTTTCTTTGGTAGAGGTAAATGCCGTTTGTCGGCATGAAATGTGTCATATTGCCTTTACTGATCACTTCATTACCTTTGCGCCATTTCAAGATTTTTTGAATGAAATCGAAAGCTTCATTTTGTAAGGGAGTCCGGTCGGCAGCGATAAAATCATTCACTTTGTCTCCCGGAAAGCCACCCGGAAAGTCGAGCCGTACCAGTCCGTCGCTTTCCTTTTTGTTTCCGTGCATCAGTATTTCCGTTCCATAATAAATTTGCGGGATGCCCCGTGTCGTCAGTAAAAATGCAATGGCTTGTTTGAAGAAACCCAGATTATCGGGCTCTTCCGATAAAAATCGGTCGGTGTCATGATTATCGAGGAATGTAAGTACAGCCATAGGATCGCTATACATAAAATCCAGAGCAAGACGGTCGTATATTTTGTTCAATCCGGTCCAACTGTCGGTTTGGGACATAAAAGCCTCCCGTACGATTCCCTGAAGCGGGAAGTCCATAACCGTTTTCAGATGCGAATTTCGGGTTTTGTCCAATATGCTGTTTTCCTGCCAGTAAGCCGATCCCGCTTCTGTATTGTACCAGCATTCTCCTACGATGTTGAAGTCGGGATATTCGTTCTGAATCTCTTTGCACCACTCCGCCATCGAATCGAAAAATACATACGGATGAGTATCCATTCTTATGCCGTCGATACCGGAGTATTCGATCCACCAGATGCTGTTTTGCGTAAGGTATTTCATCAAGTGCGGATTATGTTGGTTCAGGTCGGGCATCGACTCCACAAACCATCCCATATCCATAATATTTTTATCGTAAGTCGAAACGTAAGGATCGAAATGAGGCGTCAACCGATAAGAAGTCTGTACATATCCGTCCGGAAAGTTGAACCAATCTTTCGAAGGACGGTCGAGAAACCATATATGTTCACTCCCGCAGTGGTTGAAGATCATGTCCATTACCACTTTCATATTTCGTTCGTGACATTTTTCAATCAGCTCTTTGTAATATTCATTCGTTCCGAAGCGCGGATCTACTTTGTAGTAATCCGTCGTAGCGTATCCGTGATAAGATCCTCCCGGCATGTCGTTCTCCAGTACCGGATTCAGCCAGATAGCTGTCACTCCCAGATTTTGTATATAATCCAGATGTTGCTCTATACCTTGCAGGTCGCCTCCATGACGGGCATTGGGATCATTGCGATTTACAGGAGCAGGAAACCGCATGGACGGTATTACATTTGTTTTCGGGTCTCCATCGGCAAATCGGTCGGGCATGATCAAATACAGTACGTCCGATGCACCGAATCCCGTATAGTCCCGGTCGGGTCCGTTCCGTTGTAGTAATTCGAAAGTGCGGGATGTGTGTTCTTTTCCCCGATCGAATCGGATGGTCATCTTACCCGGTTTTGCATTATCCGATATATTCAGATATAAAAACAGGTAATTGGGACTGTCGAGGCGTACGGTTTTTTCTAAGGTGACACCCGGATATTTGAGAGATGCTTTCGCGTCACCGATTTTATCGCCGTATACCATGATTTGCAATTCTTTGTTTTTCATACCGCACCACCAGAAAGCCGGATCTATACGTTTAATATTGATTGCAGCCTGCAACCCGGCTATGCAGAAAAAGAATAAACAAAAGGAAATTAATTTTCTCATATCGTAATTTTAATCAGTGTTTTTATTCCTTAGGTAACCAGATCGGACGTGCTTCCGGAGTTTTATTTATGTCTCCGATGCGTCTTAATCGAATGAAATCGATCAATGCGCTGTTTATCTCTCCGTTCATGTTTTCATCTTGTGGAGAGATAAACCGAATCGAAATTTTATTCCCGCCTCGATTCAGGTTAACGATTACCGGATTAGAATATCCCCAGTTCGCCCATTCGTTTTCTCCTCGTTGAGGCATTACCAATGCTCCTTTAAATTGTCCGTTTGCAAAAAGCGAGCGTATTGCACATTTGTTTTGTGTGTTGATAGGTCCGTTTCCATTTGCGTATCGTACGTCTATTGCATATTGCCCCGGAATGTTTATCGGAATCATTAAATCTATTTTCCGATTTTTCGTCTTGTTGATTTCGATGAATCCCTTACCCGAATATTCCGATCCTTTTATTGGTGATTTGGAAATTACCGACTCTGCTTCTATCCGTATTTCGCTGTGTGGAGGTAACCACGTAAAAGGTTTGCCGGTAAAACCTGCAACTCCGCTCCGGTTTACCGGGACGGCAGCGACCCGGGTGAAACGATCCAACACCGGAAGACCGTAATAACGCTGCATGATAATGCGCTCGCCTTTACCGTTAAGATAAACGATATATCGGTTGTCGGGGCTATAGTTTAATATTTCGAGGGTATTGTTGTCTTTTTGATAACCCAGTCGACTGGTTTCGGGCATGTCGGTTATAGGACGCACCGTGATGCTGTCCCGTGTCCGGAAATCCGTTTCTAACTCTATTTTGATCGTGTGCATTCCTGTCAGTGTTGCAGGGAAAAAAGCCTCTGCCTGTTCCTCATTGTCGATCGTAAATTTTTTTATGCGGTTTCCCGTACCCGAAAGGTCTATTTGAAGCACGGCTTTCCGGTAGTTGAAGTTCGATATCCTTTTATTGCCTGCAATACTTTGGGGAACAAAAGGAGTAAAACGTATTCCGTCCGTCTCGAATTTCATTCCGAAAAACAGTCGGTATATCATGGCGATATTACCTGACAGACTCCATAACATTTTATCCGAATTTACTGCCGTACCGCTGTAATCACCTGTCGATGCGACGAATAATTCTTTATTCGTGGTAAATAAAGCTGCTGCACGATATAATGCGCCCAAACCTCGAGTTACCGAAGCTTCGTTTTCTGCTTTAGCTGAAGCCAGATTCCAAAACGCTTGTACGAACGGCCACACGGCATTATTATGATACGGCTTTATTTCGCCTATTTGCGGGTAAATGCTCGTTGCACCGTATTCAGCGACCGGTATGCGGGCTATCATGCGGCGTGCCTGTTCGTTGGAGGCTATATCGAACAAAATACTTAGCGATTCGCCGAGATTATCGATGCCCGGTGACAATATGGGATAGATACCTCCGTATAAATATTGTCCGTAATATTCTTTCGTCTCTATCCATAAATGACGGTTTATCGCTGTTTTCAGAGAATCGGCCTGCTGTTGGAATATTGACGCATCTTTCCCCAATTCGGCGGCCATTTCAGCCAAAATGCCGTATGTTCGACAATGTACGGCATTTGTTCCCAGACAAAGCGACTGATAAATATCTGCCGGCTGCATCCAACGAGGATAAGATTGTTCTCTCCAATCGAGATAACTTTGCTCTCCCCTGAATAATCCCGTCGTAGGGTCTTTTAATGTAAATTGATCATCTTGAGCCGAGTTGCGGATTACTTCAAAAGCATATTGCAGCCACTCTTTATCTCCGGTGTATTTATAAAGTTCCCATGCCGCTACGCTCCAGATCATCCGGTCGCTCGATACAGGCCATGCTCCCCCTGTTCCCGTATCTTGAATGATTCGATTATTGTTGACTTTTGCGACAAGACTTTTTTGCGCAGCATCCGGATAAATATAGGCGAGTGCCAGATAAATGGAGTAACTGATGTCGCGAGTCCACACTCCATCCCATGCTGCACCGGCACGGAGAGTTCCGTCCGGACGAATATTGTCTAATAGTTCGTTCAAAGACATGCGGTATAAGGCATCTATCAGGAGTTGCTGTGAACCATATTGAGGAAATGCGTCGATGTCGGCAGATAAGCTCCATACAGAATAGTTTTCTTTGCGTGGTTTTTTGGTGTTCATCGTAAGGGAAATCTCATATATACCGTTTTTGTCCGGATCAGAAAGTTCCATGCCCTCCCGACTATACAGGTTTTCAAAGTCCCATGTCATCGGTTCGCTGCCACCGGCGATATATACTCCTTTGAAATCGGATTCCGAAATGATGTCTCCTGTCGGAGTTTTGTAAAATCCTTGTTTTTTAAAAGCTTCGAACATGGGAGACATATCGACTTTGACTGTCCATACCGTACGATGAGGCAACGGAATAGACTCGGCATTCGTATCGATGGCCGTGTATTTTTCGCCGAACAGAATTACAGGAGAAACACATGTATCGTTCTGGGGTTTTAAAGTGATGATATGTTCTTCACCTGCCGGGAGTTCGTTATCACGGCTATTGATACTGAATTTGAAATGTATGGTAGGAGAGTAACCTTTGTCCGCAGGGCTTTCATAATCAGATCGTATTTCGTCTTTTGAAATGGCGACCGCTCTGAATTTACCCTGTTCTACCCGATTGTCATATACCGTGTAAGTATTTCCTTTGTATATCACGGTGTTTTCCTTTTGAGTGCATGCTGTCGTAAGAAAGACTCCTGAAATTAGAATCGCAGAAAATATTTTCATGACTTTTACTGTTTATCGTTGCCTAAGAGCCGGTTTAAATTTCCCGATAGAGATTCAATTAGAGCATTCTTTCTATTTTCTTTCGGTCTGTTTGCGGTTATTCTTATAAAAACAAAAAGCGTTCACAAAGCCGATCCGATCAAAATTTAAACAAGCTTTTAATTAAACAAACTGTTCCGGTGAATAGTTGAATGTTATTCGTTAATTTTCTTACCGGTACGGGAAAAGTCGATTGTCGAAAGAATAGGTGGTGTATGTCATGAGGTTTGTAGATCACATCGGATAAGTGGGTTGGAACGATACAGGAGGTCTCCGGATTACGATCCGATTAAGGAGTGTCGTTTTTTTGGTCGGGTTATTCGGTTACTTCTATTGCTTCTGTGAATTTCAACAGAGACGTAGCGTCCGGGTCGTGAAATGAGAGTTGATTGAATAGTTTGTGTTTTTAGCATTTCTATGGTAGCATTGGCAGTAATTAAGTGAAAAAAAGCATGACATTTGTTTGTTCGATTCGGTTATGCTTGGCTCGGTTCGATTCATGGTTTTATACCTTTTTTAATTGGTGGGATATCTTGTAATTCTCGGTAGAACGGATATCTTATCGTTTATCGGGACGGATAATATTGGGAATATGGCAGGAATTTGATACTTTTGTTTCATTGTTAAACGAAATACTATGTCCGATCATATTGTATTATTGATTACGCCGCCTTTTACGCAGTTAAATACACCTTATCCGGCAACCGCTTGTTTGAAAGGGTATCTTAATACATTAGGAATAAAATCCGATCAGATGGATCTTGGTTTGGAAGTAATCTTGCGGATTTTTTCAAAAGATGGGCTTCGTCGGATATTTCGTGAGGCAGAATTATATTATTCATCGCATATTACTCCGGAATTTCGTAGAACATTTGTCCTCCGGGAAGAATATGTTCTGACAGTAGATAGGGCAATAGCTTATTTGCAAGGAAGAGAGCAAACTTTGGCTCATACGATTTGCGAAGGATCTTTTCTCCCCGCAGGTAATCGAAAACCTGAGGAAGAAGATATGGAGTGGGCATTCGGTACGATGGGATTACAAGATAAGGCCAGGCATCTTGTAACGCTTTATCTCGAGGATATTGCCGACTTTATCACGGGAGTTATCGATCCTCATTTCGGTTTTAGCCGTTATGCCGAGAGACTGGGCCGTTCGGCTTCATCTTTTGACGAGTTGTATAAGGAATTGCATAAACCCCTTACTTATATAGATCGGTTGATGTTTTCTGTTTTGCGGGAAAAAATAGAAAGTTGCAATCCGGATTGGGTGATGCTGTCCGTTCCTTTTCCGGGAAATCTGTACAGTGCATTACGTTGCGGTAAATTTATAAAAGATAATTATCCTGATATTCGGGTGGAGATGGGTGGAGGATTTGCCTCTACCGAATTACGGCAATTGTCCGATGTTCGGGTATTTGAATATGTCGATTTTATTACGTTGGATGACGGTGAAACGCCTTTACGTCAGCTATTGGTCGGGAATGAAGCGAGTTATGTCCGCACTTATTTATGTCGGGACGGAGAAGTTCGTTATTTGAACAATCCTGAAATTCCGGATGTTCCGATGCGGGAAAGGGGTGTTCCCGATTATGCAGGACTGCCGTTGGATAAATATCTTTCGGTTATCGAGGTCACTAATCCGATGCATGCCCTGTGGAGTAACGGACGATGGAACAAATTGATTCTGGCGCATGGCTGTTACTGGGGGAAATGTGCTTTTTGCGATGGGTCTCTTGATTATATAGGTCGATACGAGCCTTTGACGGCAGTCGAAATTGCCGATCGAATGGAGGAGATGATACGTCTTACAGGAGAAAGAGGCTTTCATTTTGTAGATGAGGCAGCGCCTCCTATGCTGTTGAAAGAGTTGGCGTTGGAAATATTGAAACGTCGTATGTCTGTCGTGTGGTGGACAAACGTACGGTTTGAAAAGAGTTATACACGAGATCTCTGCCGTTTGTTGAAGCAGTCCGGGTGTATAGCCGTCTCAGGAGGTTTGGAGGTTGCCTCTGACCGTTTGTTGAAATTGATCAATAAAGGTGTCTCTTTGGAGCAGGTTTCTCGAGTGACCGATCATTTTACTGCTGCCGGAATTATGGTGCATGCTTATTTGATGTATGGGTTTCCTTCTGAAACAGCTCAGGAAACGATCGATTCGTTAGAAGTCGTACGGCAACTTTTTTTGAACGGACTGGTGCAATCTGCTTTTTGGCATCGGTTTGCCTTGACAGCTCATAGTCCGGTAGGATGCCATCCCGAGAAATATACGGTGCGAATTACCGAAAAACCGTTCGGAGGGTTTGCACGAAATGATGTTGATTTTGAAGATACTGCCGGAGCTGATCATGATATTTTCGGAGAGGGATTGCGGAAATCTCTATATAATTATATGCGTGGAGCTGGTTTTGAGCTGCCTTTGCATAAATGGTTTGATGATCCGGTTCCCAAGACACAAATTCCGCCAACTTATGTCGCTCGTTTTCTTGTTGATGAACAAGATTGTGTGCAGCGTGATGGGCATAAGAAAGTATATTGTTTGTTAGCGCTACTACCGGAAGTGCGTTATTATGACCGGAATAAGAAAGGAAAAAATGTCCGTACTGCCGAGTTCTTGTTCCGTTTTCGTGATGGAGATGCCCGTTTTCAGTTAAAAGCCGATTGGGGAAAGTGGCTGGAAAATTTGTTAATCCGGTTATCGGATAAAAATGAGAAAACGGTAACTTTGAAAGATTTGGAGATTGAATTCAAAGCCTGTCATTTCGGAAGTTTTGATCAGTTTATCACTACTCCGCTTTGGCAGTCGTTAAGAGAACATGGTTTATATTTGTTATAATAAATGAAGTATAAGGTTTTCATATCGCTATTATTGTCGCTTTTGTTGTTTTCTTGTGACAAAGAGGAGGAGATTTATACTCCTGTGTATCCCCAGAAAATATATGCAGTTTATCATGAGGGCGAAGAACCTTATCCCGATCTGCCCGTACTGTATCTTGATCACATGTTTTACCTGAAAAAACGAGCTCCGCTTTTTTTTCAGGCTACCGGTAACGATAGGTTGCCGTTCGGGAGCGGACAATCTGCTCAAAATTCGGATGTCCAAGAGACTGATATTTCGGTCGGGATAAATAAATGCGATGTCCCGGTTACGATTACTCGGGTTTCGACAAAATCAACGATAGGTAAAGGTCGGCAGATACGCTTGCTTCCGATAGGAGATAGTGTGGGTGCCGGATATGGAGGACAGTGGAATTGCCCCGAAGGAAGAGCGTCGGTTTCTTGGTCGATTGCCCGGCAGTTTTTTATGCAAGATAGATATTCTGATGGTACAATGCCGACAGTGTCGGATTTTATAACCATCGGTACGACAAATAAAAACACCTTTAGTGTCCTTACGGACGAGGGAATTGTGACTTGTACCGGATATGGCGAATGCCGGGGCGGTTGGAGACTTTCGGATTATCTCTATTCTCGTGTTGTAGAAAAGTCCGAAAATCCTTTTTATGATGAAGATCAGCCGGGGGAGAATAAATTCTCATTAGCAGCCTATTTGAAACGTTTTAGAACACATACCGATGACGGAGAACCTTTGTCGACAGAACCTGTAACCGATGCGTATGTGAGTACTCCCACACATGTCATTATTCAGTTAGGATTAAATGACCTGTATAATCAGGAATATAAAGACCAGATTGCTTCTTTGGTTTCCCGTATTAAAGAAGAGTTTCCCGATATGATTGTCGGATTGTCACTGACCGATGCGTTCGGTACGGCTTTTTCGAAATATTATCCGGATTATGATTTTTCTTCCAATGCCATGACTTTACTTAAAAATAATCTGCATTATAAATGCTGGTCCTGGAATCCTGTTTTGCAACAGTTGGAAAATCCTGCCGAAAAGATTTTTTATATTCCTAATTATTATGTTCAGCCGTCGGCAGAGTCAGTACCTTATGAAATTTCGACCTCCGGATTAAGGACACCGGCTTATGATACTTCTCATTATCACCCGAATAGCAATGCCCATTATGCTTGGGGATATCAAATTTATGCGTGGTTGAAATATACATTGACATTAATTTGAATGTTATTTCCATTTATTAGAATGTTTTCTTATTGGGAGAAATGAGAGCTTCTTTCGAAAAGATTTTTCTGTTTTTACGAGGAAGATAGCGGCTATCTAATGAGTGAAAAAAAGGAAAACGAACTGAAAGAAAACGCAAAGATGAGCTGATGCTATTTTTTTATTGAAAAATTTAGATCTGCTCTTATATGGCTTATCGTGTGAATTTTGAGAAGATAATTTGATAAATCTTGATGATATTGTTCGGGAAACGTTTTTATTATATGTTTTATCTGTTGAGATAGAATGAATTACAGATTTTATATTTTAGCATTATTTTTTAATTTTGTGCGGGTTTAATTGCATATTATTTATGAATACGAAGATTCCTGAATATGCCGATATACTGCAGGTATTGCTTACGATGTCTGTTGTGATTTGTGTGGGTGGTGCAACTTTGCTTTTTCTACGCTCCGGAGGCAATCGTTCGCGTCGTTTGTTATCGTTGGTAATGTTTACATGGGGGCTTATCTACATGACGCGTGTTATAGGCATGTTGACAGGAATTCTGAATTTTGATTTTACAAGTACAGGCGTTTTAGATGTACTTGTGCTTGTAGCCGGTAATTTTTTCTTGATAGTTTTGTTGCTTTATCCGTTGGAAATAGTACGTCCTGGGTGGCTTAATTTAAGACGTATAGGATTGTTGTTACTTCCTTATATCATGCTCGTGCTGTTTTATTATGCTGTGTTACCTTTGTTGGGACAAAAAATTCTTGTGTTGCATGATATTGACGATTTTTTTGAACACATTGGAGAGTTTAATGTTTGGTATCGTTTATTGTTGCTTGTTTCTATCGGGTTTTATCTTCTGTCATTGTTGCGTTTGACTTGGCGGTATCGTGAGGTTTATCAACAGTGGTGCCAGTCTAATTATGCTGCAACTGAGGACATGGAGATCTCATGGCTGCGAAATTATATCATTGGAGTATTTTTAATAGGTTGTGCATATTTTTGGTTATTGTTTGACGGAAATACACGATGTTTTGTTGTGCATAATCTTATGGTACAGCTTTTCTTTTGTTATACCCTTTATAAGGGGCTATTTCATTATAATCCCTATACAGAAGATTTTTTCAGCCATACATTGGATGAAATGACCGCACGTAGAGAAGCTGTATGTAAAGAGGAGCAATTGCTGTCGGGAGATATTTTTGAAAATTTCAATCTTTCCGAAGATGACAGTGCGTTTCTTGGAAAATTGTCTACATATCGGGATGAAGTAGCTCGTTGGATGACGGATAAAAAGCCTTATTTAAATAAGGATTTTAAATTAATGGATGTGTCGGAATTTTTGCCGTTAAATCGTACTTATCTTTCCCGTGTATTTAACGAAGGTTTCGGGGATAGCTTTAGCAGTGTCGTACGTAGCTATCGTATGCGCGAGGCTGAAATATTGTTGGTTTCTAATCCTGATATTCCTGTGGGACAGATTGGTGAACGTTGCGGTTTTTCTTCTCCGGCTGTTTTTCACCGTAGTTTTGTGCAGTGTCATGACGGAATGACTCCGAGCCGTTATCGTAAACGATCCGCCAAACCGTAATTTTTCTGTCGAATTGCAATTATAAAAGCATCTTTTTTACGTATTGCAAATTTTATTTTACAAAATGGTAATCCTCTTTTAGGTCTTTGTCCATAATTTTGGCACACAAATTTCCTACCCAGATGTGAGAAATAACATATCTGCACAATTGCGTATCAATATGTAGAGAACAAATCTATGATGAAAAAAATGTTCGTTTGATTGGACAAAGATAAAACTTTTTTCATATATAAAATAATAATTATATAGTAATTTGGTTTCTAGGCATTTATATTATTTATTAAAATAATATTTTTAATTAAACTCCTTTGTCCAATCAAACGAACATTTTTTTGTTCTGTTTTTTTATAATTGTTATATTAAGTTGTTGTTTTACAATTTAATGCATGGGGGGGTAAGTTGACGAAATAGTATTGAGAGTTTTTAGATATATTCAACATACTAAAAATGCGTGTAAAGAATATCGTTTGTATATTAATTTCGTTGTTCATTATTGTACAGGTAAGCCAGGGGCAGAATCGGGAGAAAGGAAATAATGAGCCTTTTTGTTCGGATACGGCTATTCTGTTTCGCTTTGTGCCTAAGCGATTGATGTTTTATTCTCCTTATAATGGTAATGAAAAAGCAATTTCTCAAGCTATGAAATTGCTCAGGATGCATCGTAAAGCGATTGTTAGCGGTGATGCGGTTATTCGCATTCAGGGGTTTTGCCAATCTTATCCTACCGAAAAGGAAAATATGGCGGCGGCTAAAAATCGCAGTAATCAGGTAAAATCTTATTTTATTACCCATTTGGGAATGAAAGAGGCTTATTATCGTACATCTAATAAAGCCGTACCCTATAAAGGAATGAGGGATATTGTGGCGTTAGTGGATGTTGAGTATTTGAATGTCCCTTCTGTAGCACAGAATTCTATTCCGGAAGTAGAAGAAAGATCTGATACGGTATATTCTACTAGGAAAATATCGACACAATTAGATACGATTCCTTTTGAAGCGGTTATAGAGTTCGACACGATTTTCAAAAAAGAACTTGAAGGAATACCGGAAGTAGAGTCGGTTTCTATAATGAACCGTGAGTCGAAATATTCTCATCGTAACATTCCTTTGTCTATCAAATCCAATCTCCTTTATGATGTATTACTTATGCCTTCGTTAGAATTGGAATACCGTTTCAACAAACATTGGTCGGTCAACTTGGAAGGTACTATGGCGTGGTGGCATAAAGATGTGAAACATAAATACTACCAGTTGGCACAGATTAGTCCTGAAGTGCGGTATTGGTTCAAATCCGAAGGAGCTCGTAAAGGACATTATTTCGGACTGTTCATCGGTGGAGGCTGGTATGATCTGGAGAACGGAAATCGAGGTTATAAAGGTGAAGGCGAGTATGCCGGTATCAGTTACGGATATATGTTTCCTATCGGAAAATATTTTGCTTTAGAGGCCGGTATCGGTGCGGGTTTCCTGCATGCAGATTCTGAAGATTATTTACCTATTGACGAACATTATGTGTATCAACAGTCGATACGTACCAATTATTTCGGTCCATTAAAACTGAAGTTGGCTTTTGTCTGGAATATCGGTTGTTGGATGGAAAGGAAAGGAGGTGGAAGATGAAACACTGTCTCTCTGCGATGATAAGGTACGGAGTGTTTCTGATACTGCTTCTATTGACTTTCGGATGCCGGAAAGATTTATGTTATGACCATGAGCTACATAGTGCTTCGGTAAAAACGGTGGTGGCCGCCGATTGGGAACAGGAGTGGGAACGCGTCTATGATTTTGATTGGGAGCAGAATTGGAATGTTTTGTGGGGACGTGAATATGATGAATTGCGTCCGGACATTGCTGAGGGCATCCGGGCTCTTGTCTATTCTGCCGGTGGCGGTTTTTCCGAAAATAATTTGTCGGCAGAGGGTGGCCGTTTGCCTATGAAAGAGGGTGTCTATTCATTGCTGTTTTATAATAATGATACCGAATATATTCTTTTCAATGATCTTACCACTTCGGCTTCTGCTTCGGCTACTACCCGTACTCGTACGCGTGGAGGTTTTAAAGAGTTGCATGCCGGAGAACGTACGGTGAGTCCGCCGGATATGCTTTACGGTGCTTATGTGAAGGAGCATTTTGCAGAACGTACGTTAGAGTCGATAGAGTTACCTGTTATTATGCGTCCGTTGACTTATACCTATCTGATACGTTACGAATTTAAAAAGGGCGCGCAATATGTGGCATTAGCGCGGGGGGCATTGGCAGGTATGGCAGAAAGCGTTTACCTCGAAGACGGACATACGGGTGCGGATGCCGTAACGGTAATGTTCGATTGCACGGTAGAAGATTTCGGTGCAGAAGCTCTTGTCTATTCGTTCGGAGTGCCGGATTATCCTGGAGATCATTATGTTATGGGTAGACAGGGAAAGCATTATGCCTTGAATTTGGAGGTGCGAATGTTGAACGGAAAATTCAAGACTTTTGAGTTTGATGTGACGGATCAAGTTACAGGGCAGCCTCGCGGTGGCGTTATTGTCGTGAAAGATATTGAAATATCGGATGAAGAAGGAACAGAAGGAAGCGGCAGCTTCGACGTAACAGTGGACGGTTGGGGAGATTATATCGATGTAGAACTTCCGTTAAACTAAAAATAGAAAAGTGACAAGTAATTTATTAATTTTTAATTGTAGAAGTTATGAAAAAAAGTTTATGGATTTTTGGAGTGGCTGTTATAGCCTTAACCGGTTGTACGAACAATGAAGTGGTAGATATACCGCAGTCTCGTGCGATCAATTTTTCGAATACTTTTGTAAACAATGCCACAAGAGCAGATGTGACAAATGCCAATTTTACGCAGTTTTGGGTGTATGGTGGTTATCAAAATGGAGCGTCATGGGTTGATGTGTTCAACAATGTAAAGGTTTCGGGTGCTTCTGTGGGTAGCAGTGCTGTTTGGACTCCTGAAGAGACCGCTTATTGGCAAGTAAATAAAACTTATAATTTCGGAGCTTATGCCGACGGAACATCTCAGTTGACTACAGGTATATCGTATAAGCCTGCATCTAAGACTTTGACGTTTTCAGATTATTCTGCCGGAGCAAATGACTTGATTGCTGCTACTTCAAGCGATGTGTCATGGGATGGTTCTGCTGATCCTGCAAAGGTGCAACTTTCTTTCAATCATATGCTTTCTAAAGTTAAATTTACATTCAAAACCGATGCTGTCGAAACCTATACGATGAAAGTTTCGGGATTGAAGATTTCTCAAGCTATTCAGACCGCAACCGGTACGATGGTAAATAACGTTGTCGGTACGTGGTCAGGTGACAAAACAGGAGAATATTCTTTTGCCGATATCGACGATTATGCAACAGCTGAAGGTCAGGCAGAGTCAGAAGTAAAATATGTGATTCCTCAGGAAGGCACGAATGAGATTCGTGTTGATTTCACAGTAACCGTAACTGATGGCGGTGACTATAGTAAGACAGGTTCTTTCTCGGGAACTATGGCTATTGCTGATGCAAACAAGTGGGAACCCGGATTAGCATATAATTATACAGTTACGATCAATCCGGATAAAGTGGACGAAACATTGAAACCTATATTGTTTGATGTAACAACAGTAACAGATTGGGAAGAATTTACCAATCCTGATCTGAGTGTCAGTGTCAATTAAAATATACTTTTAGTTATAAGATAGATAGGCTATAAGGGGTTGAATGTCCCCTTATAGTCACAAATCGAGATAGCACTTCAACGGTTGGTGTTCTTGTCAAAGAAATAAGCAGGTATATATGGGAAGAATCGGAAGAATAGTGAAAAAGTTTTTTTATTTCCCGGTGACAACGGTTGCATTACTGTTGACATCATGTACAAACATTCTCGTACATGATGCGGAAGAAGATGGAGTCGATGGCATGGCGATTGATTTCCGTACTCCGGCATTGACTCGGGTTGCGATAGAGAGTTTTACTCCGGGCAGTTCTTTCTCTGTGTGGGGGTGGTATGTGCCGGAAGATGCTGCCAATGAAGTTTTTAATGCTACTACGGTATCGACACCGGACGGTTCTGTTTGGACCTATGAGGGATTACGCTATTGGAAAGCAGACAAGACATACTCATTTTACGCTTTATATCCGTCGGTAACCGATCTAATGGCAAATGCAGCGACTGCTGCCCATTATGATGAAGACGGAGATCTTTCTGTTACGGCTTTCGACGCTTCTAAAGGATATGATCTCATGGCAGCTTCTGCCTTGAATATTTCCGGCAGTAATACCGGTAAAGTGGCTTTCACGTTCGGTCATTTATTAGCACGTGTGGAGTTTGTGGTAAAACGTAATGCGGCCGCAGACGGTATCGAAGGTTTTAATCCGGTTATCCATTCCGCTAAGCTTTACGGTATGCATAAGACGGCCGATTTTTCAGCTTCTGCAGCCGACTTAATCGATAAAGAAGTTATATCTGCAGGATGGACTATTTCTACCGATGAGAGCGACCGTACTACAAAGAACGAACCCTTTGCTGTGTTAAGCGAGGAGATTTCGGTAAATGCAGATGGAACGACCTTGATAGATGCTTTACTGTTTCCGCAAGATCTTACTATCGAATATTATTTTGAAGTGACTTATTCTTCGGCGTCGGATAGAGAACCCTGCACATCTACGGTTCCGTTGGTTTCTCTGCCGTTGACGACATGGGAAGCGGGTAAGCATTATCGTTACACGTTTACTGTTTCGGATGAAGACCGGATATTGTTCGATACGCCTACTGTAAATGCGTGGGGTGAAGCTACGGGTGGAATTATTATTGTCGAGTGATAAAATAAAAGGATAGTCTGATATGATAAGCTTGAGACATCTGTTATATGGAGGTGCGTTTTTGGTTGCTTGTGTTGCTTGCAGGGAGGAAAATCTTGTCGGTTCCGTTCCGAAAATGTCCGATCTTATTTTGTTCGATACACCCTCTTTATCGGTAGAAACCGTTTCCCGCAGTACATTGAAAAATGCTCTTGCTCCGGGTGAAACATTCGGTGTATTGGGATATTGTGTCCCATATACCGTAGGAACTACCGAGCCGAATTATCATTCCGCTTCCAGTGTCTGGTCATTAAAAAGAAACCAATGTCCGCCGGATGTATTCTTTAAACAAAAAGTGATCGTGGGAGTTAACGGATGCACTTATGACAGAGAAGGCGGTACGGATAATGATCCGAGATTTTGGTATCGCGACGGTTATGATACAAATAATAATCCGGTTGGGGCTATTACGGGAGCAGATCAATACCATTATTCTTTTATCGCTTATTATCCTTATGAAGAAGCGTTTACGGTCGATCAGCCTTTAACCGAGACTACGGCAGGAGCTCCTAAATTGACATTTACTATGCCGCAAAGCGGTTCTGCTCTGACCCATCCGCTTTCCCATTCCGAGACTCCTGATGCTATGCTCGCTGTATTGTATAATAGTAGAAAATCTGATGGTAATTTGCGTTTCAATTTCAGCCATATACTGACAGGTATTGGTTTTGAGGTGAATAATTTCAGTGAATTCGATTTAACGGTGCATTCTCTTACTTTGAGCGGATCGTTCTATAAAACGATAAAGATAGATCTGACAAAAGATGTGGCATCTTATACATTCCCTGAAGATGATCGTTATGTAGGGACTTATACGATATTTGACGGTGATTTACCGTTACCACCTCCGGATGCGAATAAAAATGAGACAGTTACCTCTTCTGGTTTGTTGGGGGGAGAGCATTTGTTGTTGATATCGGGGACAAATACCAGTTTCGGAGAAGATGTAAAAGTCAGGATCGATTATACTTTCAACGGGAGAACGACTTTTTATGAGACACAGCGTCCCGGAACATTCTCTCCTCGCCCCGGCATTAAATATACGGCTCAACTCAATTTTGTGGGTGATGCTTTCGTGTTGGAGTTTGTCGTTGATAATCAGGGACAATGGGAAGATGGAGAAGCTGATGATGGTGATGAAACGAATGATGATGTGGTATTTGAGTGAAACGATTGTAAAAGCGAGGCAAAGATGATAAAGGTAAAGATCAATAAAATTTTAAGTATAGCTTTTCTGTTCCTTATAATAGTTTTTTCAGCTTGTAGAGAAGAAGAATTATTCGACTCGTCGGTCGTATCGACGGGAAATATAACCACGCTTAGTTTTTTTGGTGATCCGATGGATATGCTGAAAGTAACGACTCGAGCGAGCGACATAAAAGATGAGAACGAGAAAAAAATAAATCAGCTTTATATATTCTTTTTTGGTTCTGACGGAGAATATCTGAAGGGTGGGTATCTTTCGGGATATCGAGATGCTCCTGATGAGGGAGGCTATTATGCTCCCGGACAAGGAGTGACTCTTCTTAAGATAGATAATCAGGCGTTTGCGAATAAAGATCTCGCCAGTAAAGCTACTGTGTATGCTGTTGCGAATGTTGATCCTGTTATTTTCGGAAGAGACGGGGATGGAGACGGACGGCCTGATGGCATTACGAAACTGTCGGATTTAAAAAATCTTGTTTATGCTCCGGAAAGTGTTTCGCTCGGTTTGCCTTCTGGAGGAATGCCGATGGTGGGTTCTAAAGTGATCGATCTTACTAAAACAGAAACTTCGTCGGATGATGAACGGCGTATCGATCTGACGGCTTTGATGGCACGTATAGATGTCGATATTCAACTCGATAGTGAGGTTGAGGAAAATAATCTGCCTGCTCTTACTCTTGTAGAATGGACAGCCAAAAATATTTCTACGAAAGTACCTTTTTCTACTCCTGCGGTAAATACCGAAACAGGGGTCGATTGGGAAGATGGTTGGACAAAGAGTATAACGACATCGATGCAACGTACGATTTTTAATAAGAACGGGCAGATAGCCTTTACTTTCTATATGTATGAGAATATGCAGAATGCAGAATGGAAAGTAGATGAGGGAGAGAAATGGGCAGATCCTTCTTTGGCAGGAGAAAAAGGGCTTTATCCCGATAGTATTAAGGATTACCAGAAACAACGTTATAAACCTTATCTCGCTAATAAAAATGCTGCGGCAGTGGAGTTACACGGTTTTTATACTACCTATAACGGAGCAATTTATGAGGTACGCTATACGCTTTATTTGGGAGCGAATCACACTGATAATTTTCAGGTAAAACGTAATCATCAATATAAAAATAATATTACGATTAAGGGATTGACTTCTCAAAATATAGAGACAGGTGAATATACCCTTGACGCCCGGGTGAATATTGAAGAAGATGACAATGAATTTTATATTGCGATGTTGCGTGAACGTAATCATGATGCCCATTTTTGTGTAACGCCGATGGATGTCTATATGTTTGCCGATAAAGCTACAAAAAATCCGACTATGGAGGTGATTTTGGGAGAAGTGCCGGACGGTAGTGAAACTCCGGTAACTGTTCCTGACTGGATTCGGATGGAGAAAATCAAGGCTTCCGATATGGAGAAGGGGACTGTAACGGAATCGGGTTTTACTGCTTATGATGAGGGGTCTAATACGGGAACTCATTTGGCTGTCGGAACGGCGTGGACAGCCGGTAACGGTAAACGAGCGTTCTTTACAAAAGGATTGGTTACGAGAACGTTGAGTGAGACGGGTAAGAGAGTTACAGTCGATAATTCTCGGGATAGAATTTATTTCTATATCGATGAGAATCTGTCGACAACAGAAAATCGACGTACGACAGTTACTTTAATTTATAAGGAGAACGGAAAGGAAATAAAACGCCGTACGGTAGTGTTGGAACAAGTTCATTTATTGTCGGTAAATATGCGTGACGGTGGTACTTTATATATGGAGCAATATGAAGAATACTTGGATCATTATGACCCGTTGGATGAATATTCTACCGATCAAGTTTATACAGGATTGCCTTGGGCGGATAAAAACTCGAATCTTGATAATTATACTATTCCGAGATTATATAAGGAACGTTATAATTTGTTGAGTGGTTATGAAGAACCGGGGCAAGTTTTTAATGATGGGCATCCATATACGCCTTTTGTTGTATATTTGTTAGCTCAAGGCAGAATGACTTTGCAGGATATTCCGAAATCGGCATTTCAATATTGTTACAATAGAAATAAACGCAATGTCGATGGTTCTATATCGACTGATTATGGTACATGGGGTATTTTTACAACAAATTATTATGAACGAGAGAATAAAAGCAAATGGTTCTTGCCCGGTATTCGTCAGATGGAAGATGCTTTAACTCAGTATTATACTGTTTTTGGAGAGTTTCAGGACAATTATTATTGGAGTGCTTCAGCGGGGGAAAGAGAGAACGGTTCAAGTGGGCAAAGTAGTGTCCGTGCCCGAGCTACGAAAGTATTGCCAGATGGCAGTTATGCAAATAGTGGAGGTGGTGATGGAGAAGGAGCAGATCATTATGCTTATGAGTTAGGTAACGGTGGTTATGCTTTACGTACGACATCATTACGTATTCGGGCTTTCAGGGTAGATACTGAGCCTATGGACGATTAACGGAAGTAAATTTTTAATGTAAGATAAGGATACTACGTATTTATGCGGTATCCTTATTTTTTAATTTTAATATTATGATCAAATTTCTTTGTAATGCTTATATTTGAAATTCTAAAAAATAATACATGAATATGCGATACGGTAAGGCGAAGATTTTTTGTTGGGTTATTTTATCTTTTTTTCTTTTTTCTTGTGAAGAAGATGAGCCTGATATAGTGACGACAAGTCGGAAAACGCTATTTATGTATTTGCCTTGGTCTTCTAATCTGACAACGAATTTTTATACGAATATTTCGGATATGGAAGAGTGCATCAAAAAGCGGGGATTAAAAAATGAAAAAGTTGTCGTATTTATGTCTTCCAGCAGCACGGAGGCTTCTATGTTCGAAATTGTTTATAGAAATGGTAAATGTGAACGCAAGACGTTGAAAAATTATACGAATCCATCATTTACGACAGCAGAGGGCATTACCTCTATATTGAATGATATGAAGACATTTGCTCCTGCATCTGTATATGCCATGACGATCGGGTGTCATGGTATGGGATGGCTTCCGGTAGATCGAATGAAGACAATGTCTGCCTCCTCTGTAAAAATGCATTGGGACTATGAGGGAAAACCGTTGACCCGTTATTTCGGAGGTTTGACAAGCGAATATCAGACAGATATAAGTACTCTTGCTAAAGGTATTGCGGATGCGGGTATAAAAATGGAATATATTTTGTTTGACGATTGTTATATGTCTTCGATCGAGGTCGCTTATGAGTTGAGAAATGTTACCGATTATTTGATTGCTTCTGCCAGTGAGATCATGGCATACGGGATGCCTTATGCCGTGATCGGTGAATATTTGTTGGATGATCCCGATTTTCAGGCTATCTGTGATGGCTTTTATGACTTTTATTCGACTTATGGCATGCCTTATGGAACGTTGGCGGTGACGGTTTGTGCCGAATTGGAAGATCTTGCGATGATTATGAAAAAAATTAATACGAAATATATTTTCGATGAGTCTTCTGAAAATACTTTGCAACGGATGGACGGATATACTCCGATAATATTTTACGATTACGGAGATTATGTAGAAAAGTTGTGTAAAGATCCCGTTTTGTTGGAACGGTTTGAGCAGCAGTTGTCTCGGGCTGTGCCGTATAAAGTGCATACGGACTATTTTTATTCTGTGACCAAAGGTAGAGTTCCGATTTATACTTTCTCTGGAATAACGACATCAGATCCGAGTAAACATTCCCTTACCGTGTCAAAAACCGATACGGAGTGGTATAAGGCTACGCATTAATTGCTAAGAGCCTGCCTAAATTTTGTTCGGGTCGAACTTGAAAGTTTCTTTCAAGGGTATTTTGTGGTTTTTACGGAGATGGTGGCGGGCTACCAGACAAATGAAAATGGGGAAAAAGACCGGAAGAAGACGTAAAAATGATCTGATAACATTTTCTTATCGGAGAATTAAAACTGGCTTTGAATATGACTTCGATTTATTTGTGGAAGGAAAAAGCCGACCTACATTTTATGATTTCCTTTAAAAGATATATCTTTGTGAAAGAAAGACCGTGCAAACCGAATGTAAAATAAAAATATATTCGATTATTTTGCTGGGATGCAGTCTGTCTTTGTGAAACAAAAATGACGATATGAATTCTTTCAACGCTTTAAAAAAGATATATTCCAGACGGGCTGAGATCAAAAATTTACCGCATATTAAAGTTGCAGTTGTCGGTGATACAGCCACGCAGTTTCTCGCTATGGCAATTTACGGTACTGGCGTGGAGCGAGGTTTTGATATAGAGCTTTTTGAAGCAGAATATAATCAGGTAGAACGACAGTTTCTGGATAAAGCATCTGATCTATATCGGTTTGATGCAGATTATATCGTTGTTTTCCAGTCAACGCATAAATTACTTACTCGGTATGGGAAATGTGGGGATGCAGACCGGTTACGGTTGGCTGATGAACGTTTGGATTTTGTGAGGACAATTTGTGAGACTACCGATGCGAAAATTATTTATTGTAATTATCCGGAAATAGACGATGCCGTTTTCGGTAATTTTGCCAATCAGGTAGAATTTTCTTTCCTTTATCAATTGCGTAAACTTAATTACAAATTGATGGAGGTAGCTCGGGAATGTCCTAATCTTTATATCTGCGATCTAGCGACGATACAGAATAAACTGGGGCGGGATGCCGTATTTCAGCCGTCGATTTATGTCAGTACCGAAATGGTATTGTCTATCGAAGCTTTACCTTGGGTTGCATCCCGAATACTCGATATTATTTGTGTGCTGAAAGGAAAGATAAAGAAATGTCTTGTATTGGATCTCGATAATACGCTTTGGGGAGGGGTTATCGGAGATGACGGTATAGAAAATATTCAGATCGGTCATGGTTTGGGTATCGGCAAAGCTTTTTCAGAGTTCCAATTATGGATTAAAAAACTGAAAGAGAGAGGGGTAATTCTTGCAGTATGCAGTAAGAATACCGAGTCTGTAGCGAAAGAGCCGTTTGTCAAACATCCCGATATGATATTGAAATTGGATGATATCGCGGTGTTTGTCGCTAATTGGGAAAATAAAGCGGATAATATACGTCGAATACAGCAAATTCTGAATATAGGATTTGATTCTATGGTATTTTTGGATGATAATCCTTTTGAACGCAATATGGTGCGTGCGAATATTCCGGATATAGTCGTTCCTGAATTGCCGGAAGATCCCGGTGAATATCTTGAATATTTGTATGGACTGAATCTTTTTGAAACAGTTTCATATTCTGCTGCAGATTCGGAACGTACCCGACAGTATCAAGTAGAAGCCCGGCGAGTATCGGAGAGAATGAGTTTTGCAAATGAAGATGAATTTCTTGCAAGTCTGGAAATGGTTTCCGATATACAAGCGTTTACGCCTTTTAATATTCCCCGTGTCGCACAGCTTTCGCAACGTTCTAATCAATTTAATTTGCGTACGGTACGTTATACTGAAGGAGATATCGAGCGCATGGGTAAAGACCCGGAACGTTATGCTCCTTTTACATTTACGCTTGCAGATAAGTTCGGGGATAACGGACTTATTTGTGTGGTTATACTTGAGAAAGACAACCGTGCTAAGACTCTTTTTATCGATACGTGGTTTATGAGTTGCAGGGTATTGAAACGAGGAATGGAACGGTTTACTCTGAATGTCTTGGTGAGATATGCCAGAGAAAACGGGTTTAAGAAGATTATCGGAGAGTATATCCCGACCGTTAAAAATAAGATGGTGGAGGATCATTATGCACAATTAGGGTTTGTAAAGTTACCGGAAATGGAGAAAAACCTTTATATGCTTGATGTAGATTCTTATATAGATAAAACTTGTTATATATTGTCTAAATAATTTATGATATGACTCAAGAAGATATTTTAAGTAAAGTTCAAAATATTTTTAGGGATGTATTGGATGAAGAAAACATTTCATTGACATCTCAGACAACGGCAAATGATATAGAAGAATGGGACTCCTTAACTCATATTCAGCTCGTTGTGGCAATCGAAAAATCGTTTAAGATAAAATTTACTTCAAAAGAAATTTTATCTTGGAAAAATGTCGGAGAAATGGTTGAAACAATTCATGCTAAATTGTAGCGGTGACCTGTCTGAATTTTTCGGTAAGAAAATTATATCAGGTCATTTTTGCGTTTTTCCGGTCTGTTTCTTGTTTTTGCATGTCATATAGCTTGTTATGCTCCTTTATCGGAAACAGAGAAACACTCTCAAACGCAACTCTCGAAAAAGGACTGTGCAAAATTAAAACAGGTTCTGAACGATTTTGTCGAAGTGTTCAGGAGAGAATATCGAAAGAGAAGGGAATATTTGTAAAATAAACCGGTATATAAAGTTATGATTATCAATTCATTTGAATTTTTGCTGTTTTTTATAATTTTCTTCGTTATATATTATATTCCCCGCTTAAATACAAGATATCAGAATCTTTTATTACTTGTCGGAAGTTATTTCTTTTATGGGTATGCAAGTCTGAAAATGTTGCCTTTGCTTATTGCGGTTACGATCATTTTTTATTATTTGGGTTTAGCAATACAAAAAAGCGGAGATACTAAAAAAGCATCGATTCTGACAGCTTTAGGTGTGTGGTCGGGAGTCGGTATTTTATTGTATTTTAAGTATTTCAATTTTTTTATTACTTCTTTTTCTGAATTGTTTGAATCATTCGGTTTACAGACTAATTGGCATACTTTCAATATTATAATGCCTTTGGGCATAAGTTTTTTCACTTTTAAATTAATTAGTTATATTATAGAGATACATCGTGGTCATATAGAAGCAGACCGGGATTTTATCTCTTTTGCAGCTTATGTCTCTTTTTTCCCGTGTATTCTTTCAGGACCGATAGACCGTCCTAATTTGTTTATTCCGCAGTTGTCTCAAACTCGTCATTTTGATTATGATATGGCATCGGACGGCTTGCGTCAAATATTGTGGGGAATGTTTAAAAAGATGGTATTGGCTGATAATATTGCGGTTGTCGTAGATCAAGTTTGGAGTAGTTATACTGCATTTCCGAGCAGTACGTTGATATTGGCTGCCGTCTTATATTCATTTCAGATGTATACGGACTTTTCAGGTTATTCCGATATGGCAATCGGAGTCGGCAAAATTTTAGGAGTTAAGGTTACTCCCAATTTCAATTATCCGTTTTTTGCGTTGAATATTGCCGATTATTGGCGTCGTTGGCACATGTCTTTGACTTCGTGGTTGACCGATTATATATTTATGCCATTGAATGTACGGTTTCGTGATTGGGGCAATTGGGGTATGATCGTTGCTATTATCATCAATCTTGTGGCAGTAGGTATGTGGCATGGAGATAATTGGACATTTGCCGCATTCGGTTTGTATCATGGTTTGTTGTTTGTTCCGTTAATTCTTACAGGGGCTTTTTTTAAAAAGAACAAGATGAAAACCACTTATTGGGGATTGCCGACATTTCGCATGGTTTTGAAAATGTTGTTTACATTTATGCTGGTCACAATAGGATTGGTCATTTTTAAGGCGCATGATGTGACGCAAGCTTTTGACTACTTGTTATCTTGTTTTGGTACGGGCATATTGTCTTTGCCGAAAGTTCAGGGCGACACGAACGGAACGCTTTTATTCTCGTTGCTGTTTATTATTATGTTGCTTGTTATAGAATGGAAACAAAGAAGCAAGGAGTATGGATTGTCTATTGATAATTTGAGCCGAGTAAAGAGGTTAGGAGCTTATTCGTTTTTTTTGTTGGTGATTTATTTCTTCGGAACAGATACTTCTTCGTTTATATATTTTCAGTTCTAAATTATTTTTGTGTGATGAGATTATGAAACTTACAAAAAAGCAAATTGAAAATGTGGCGCTATTCGGAGGAGTATTTATCGTGTTGTTGATAATACTTAATGTAACAGCTCCCTATGTATATAAATTGTTTCCGAATGATTACTCCCGGATAGGGATTATATTGGATGCTCTGAAAACTCGTACTGTAACTCCGGAGATCGTTGTTTTCGGAAATAGTAAAGCTATGAGCGGAGTAGATGCCAATATGATACAAGAACATTTGTCCGGAAATCCTGAAACATATAACTTCTCATCGGTAGGGCAATCGATCGGGGAGAGCTTATTGTTCTATCCGATGCTACCTGATGATACAAAAGCGGTAATACAATGTTTTAAATTAGAGGAGTTTACGCAACCGCTTGTCTTTAATGAACCCGCGATTATCGCTTTGAAAATGGGGAAATATCCGATGAATGAAGATATAAAGCAATTGCTCCCAAAGACGTTTTGGGAAAAGTTAGATAGGCCGGATGTTTATTATAATTTCAAGTCCCGCCAAACCGTGAGTTCGGGGTTGATACGTTTTTTACGTCTTCATTTGGATGAGGATGCTCCTGACAGCGGTATTCTCGATGATTTGAAGTTCCCTTATTTATTCCCGTCCGATATAGATAAAGCTCCGAATTATCAGACCATAATACAGATGTTGGAGAAGGAAGATTATTCTTGGGCTGATGATTTTTCTATTTCGGAAGAATGTAAAGATTTGCTTATTAAAGCAAATGATTATTTAGAACGAAAGAATGTGAAGTTGTATATAGCAATTATTTCTCATGCTCCGGATGTGAAAGGTCTGTCATCTGAAAAACAAGAAAAGATTATCGGAAAATTGCGGGAAGAACTGCCGCAATTGAAATTTATAGATTGTCGGAAATCTCTTACTTCAGATGATTTTTATGACCCGTTACATCCTAATAAAAAGGGAGCTGAAAAAATTTCGACTATAATCTCGACAGCGGTGAACGCTGATTTTTAGCTGTTTTAAAAGAAAATTGAGGGGAAAATTTTATATTTTTTGATTAACGGTCGTTTTATTTGTATTTGCAGACTTTTTTTCAGGGAATAACTGATCTTGAGGAACTCCCAATTCCTCAGCTATGACTTTTTGAGTCAGAGCATCCGGAGTTTGTACTCCGGCAATCCACATTCGTACAGTTTTTTCCGATTTCAATGTTTTATGTGCGATATATTCCACAAAAGCACTTTTGGGTGCTTTTACTACCCGACGGTCGGGAAGAGATTTGTAATATTCGACAAAGGATGCATTGCCGACAGGAAAATCTTTAAATGTCATTTTTCTGTATCAAAGTTGTTTATTCACTGTAATATTTATATTTTTGTTTCGTAATATATATTATTACGATGCAAATATATAACAATGTTCGTTAAAATCCAAACAAATAATGAATTTTGTTCGTTATATAATTAAAAATACCTGATATGGATTCAGTAAAAGAGAGGCTCAAAGCATTTATAGAATATAAAAAAATTTCGATAAGAAGTTTTGAGAATCGGTGTGGCTTATCATATGGGTATGTAAACAATATGCGGGTTTCTATACAGCCGGCAAAATTGAAAAGCATATCTCTGCAATTTCCTGATCTGAACAAAAGTTGGTTGTTGACAGGAGAGGGGGAGATGCTTGTTCCCACAGAAGGGAAAACCGTAGCGACCGAATCTATCGGTAATTATGGTAGTGTATTTAAGTCTTCGGGAATCGTTTCTATTCCGGCTAAAGTTTGGGATGTTATTGAAAAGCAGGCAGACAGTTTAAAAAGTAAAGATAAGCAGATCGATGATCTTATTTCATTACTGAAAGGTTTGATTCAAAAATAATTTTTGTGGTTGTAAGTATTAGAAGGTGCTTTTATTGAAGAGCACCTTTTTTATATAAATGGATATGCTCATAATTTATTGCTATAATTTGTTTTTATAGATTTGCCCGTCTTTTATAATCAATAGAATATTGTCATCGGGGTTTTCCAGTAATTGAATATTTTCCAGAACATTTCCGTTTATAAGTAACATGTCGGCAAAAGCACCTTCCTTGATTACTCCTAAATCTCCGGGATAGGGGTTCCTCGATCCCGAAAGAGACAATAGCCGGGCATTATCATAGGTGACCATTCTCAGTATTTCGAAATTATTGAACCAGTTTTTAAGTTTCCCTATATCTTTATTTTGGTTTTTCGTATTGGCAGGATTGAATAACAGGTCTGTTCCCCATCCGAGTTTTACCTGATATTTCTTTGCCAATCTGTAAGCATTATCTGTATTTTGAACAATCATCTTATGTTTTTCCTGTTGTTCTTGAGTGGGATATTGATTGTCATCGAGGGTAAAAGGTTGCATACAGAGCCATACTTCTTTTCGAGCGATCAATTCCATTGTCGCTTCATCGATCAAGTGTCCGTGTTCTATGCTTTTTACACCGGCTTGTATTGCTCGGGTGATTGCTTGCGGTACATAGACATGTACCATTACATAAGTACCTGCATTTTCAGCCGCTTTTACAGCGGCATGAATCTCTTCTTCAAAATATTGGGAATCTTGCAGGCGATCATAAAGTGAGGCGACTCCGCCTCCGGTCATCAATTTTATTTGGCTAGCACCCAACCTCAGATTATTCCGTGCTGCGACGGTAACGGCATCCACTCCGTCTGCGATAATAGCCGCACCTATTTTTTCGGTGTGAGTCAGACAACAATAGCCGAAAGGTCGGGGATCGTCATATACAGCCCTGAAATCACCATGTCCTCCGGTTTGAGAAATGAGAGATCCGCTCGGATAAATTCTGGGACCCGGAATAATTCCTTCATCGATGGCGCGTTTTAGTCCGAACACCGGACCTCCGGCATCCCGTATCGTAGTGAAACCGCGCATTAGGGTTTTCCCTGCTTCGACACCGGCTTTTAATTGTGTGTAGTACGTTTCTGCAGTAAGCAAGTCTATCATTGTGTTGCAACACATGTAGGAGTGCCAGTGTGCATCGATGAGTCCGGGCATCAGAAATTTACCTTTTCCGTCGATTATCGTTCCTTCTGCCGATATCGTTCCGGGTTCAGCTATTTTATTTATTCGGTTGTTCAGGATCAGAATATCTCCCATAACCGTTTTTTCGTCTGTTCCGTTGAATATCCGGACGTTTTTTATTAAAATAGTTTGTTCCATATCGAAAGATGCTATTTTGTCGATAAAACGGAATTACGTGAAAAAAGTTTGTCTTTTTACGGATAATTGGATAACGATCTTTGTTCAGTCTGACTGTCGTTTGAATTTTTATATCCGAAGAGAGAAGGGGAGGGGTGATTGAAAAAATGAGTGAGCCGGCAATCATTCAAATGTAAAGAGACTCCTAAAAGTCACGTAAAAACGACTTTTAGGAGTCTCTTCAGATCCGATTTTCAAGAAATATGTCTTTATGTCTGAATTTAGATAATACCTTGAGCCATCATGGCTTTTGCAACTTTCATAAATCCGGCTATATTAGCCCCTTTCATATAATTGATATATCCGTCTTTTTCAGTACCGTATTTTACACATTGGTGATGAATATCGCTCATGATCTGATGCAGTTTGGCATCAACCTCTTCGGCAGACCAACTGATATGCATGGCATTTTGAGTCATTTCGAGTCCGGATGTCGCAACTCCTCCTGCATTTACCGCTTTTCCCGGACCATACATGATACGGTGTTTGATAAACAAATCTATTGCTTCGGGGCGACAACCCATATTCGAAATTTCTCCTACACAGATGACTCCGTTAGCGATTAGTTGCTTGGCGTCGTCTTCGTCCAGTTCGTTTTGTGTAGCGCAAGGAAGGGCTATGTCGACTTTTTGCTCCCAAGGTCGTTTTCCCGGGAAAAACTCTACTCCGAATTTCTCGGCATACGGGGCAACGATATCATTGCCCGAGCTGCGGAGTTCGAGCATGTAATCGATTTTTTCGCCGGAGACTCCGTCTGGATCATAAATGTAACCGTCAGGTCCTGACAAGGTAACGACTTTAGCTCCTAATTCGGTCGCTTTGGTTACTGCTCCCCATGCTACATTTCCAAAACCGCTTACGGCAATTGTTTTTCCTTTGATTTCTATCCCTTTGGTCGATAACATCTGTTTTACGAAATATAATCCTCCGAATCCTGTGGCTTCGGGGCGGATTAAAGAACCTCCGAATTCCAGTCCTTTACCTGTAAATGTGCCTGTATTTTCTCGTTTCAGTTTTTTATACATTCCGTACATATAACCCACTTCACGACCGCCTACGCCTATATCGCCGGCAGGGACATCAGTGTCAGGACCTATATGCCGCCATAATTCGAGCATGAAGGCTTGGCAGAAACGCATTATTTCACCATCGGACTTTCCTCGCGGACTGAAGTCCGATCCGCCTTTAGCTCCGCCCATAGGCAGGGTTGTCAATGCATTCTTAAATGTCTGTTCGAATCCTAAAAATTTCAGAATAGACAGGTTTACGGAAGCGTGGAATCTTATGCCGCCTTTATACGGGCCTATCGCATTATTAAACTGTATGCGGTATCCGAGATTTACTTGGACATTGCCTTTGTCGTCTACCCAAGGTACTTTAAATGTAAATATCCGGTCAGGTTCGACAAGTCGTTCTATGATTTTAGCTTTTTCAAATTCGGGGTGTTCATTATAGGTTTCCTCGATCGATAGAAGTACCTCGTGGACAGCTTGAAGATACTCCGGTTCGCCCGGGTGTTTAGCCTCGAGCGATGCCATGATGTCTTTTATGTTCATAGCGATGTGTTTTTATAAGGTTACTTATTTATTTTTAAGAGCTTTGGATAGTACCTTTAGCCCTTATTGCAAATTTAATCATTTATGCGGATAAAAAAATTATTTTTGCTAAATTTGAACATCAAAGAGCTAAAATAAATTTTAGCATTTTGTAATCTGAATATACCGAAATTGATTATGGAAACTCAAAATATAAAGCAATTATATTTGAAAGACACCTCTTTTGCTAACTTAATGCAAAAACGAATCTTTAATGTGTTGCTTATTGCCAGTCGTTATGACGCTTTTATTCTTGAAGAGGACGGGCGCGTGGACGAACAGATTTTTTTCGAATATACGTCTTTGAACTTGAGTTCGCCTCCTCGAGTTACTCAGGCAAATAGTTTTGACGAAGCTTTTCGGGAACTATCCGGAAAACGTTATGACCTGATAATTGCTATGCCGGGAATTGAAAATAGTGATACGTTCGAGAAAGCGAAAGAGATAAAAAGCATTTATCCCGATATCCCTATCGTAGTGTTGACCCCGTTCTCTCAAGAAGTATCGCGGCGGATCAGTAACGAGGATCTCAGTGGTGTCGATTATGTGTTCAGTTGGCTTGGTAATGCCGACCTTTTGCTGGCTATCATCAAACTGATAGAAGATAAAATGAATGCTGAGGAGGATATAAACTCCGTAGGGGTACAAGTAATTTTGTTGGTAGAAGATTCGATTCGTTTCTATTCTTCTATTTTGCCGCACCTTTATAAATTTGTATTGAAACAGTCGCAAATATTCTCGACCGAGGCTCTGAATCAGCATGAGCAGATGCTTAGAATGCGTGGACGTCCTAAAATAAAACTTGCCCGTACCTATGAAGAGGCGGTAGCGATTTATAACAAATATCCTAATAACATGTTGGGAATTGTTACTGACGTGTCTTTCAAAAGGGCTGGAGAAAAAGATAAGAAAGCCGGTTTGAAATTTTGTTCTTATATACGAGAGAAAGATGAATTTCTGCCGATTATAATCGAGTCTTCAGAGGTGGAGAATCAAAAAGACGCGATGTTTCTGAATGCTTGTTTTTTGGATAAGAACTCTAAAAAGTTGCCTGTCGATTTGCGTAAAACTATTCTCCGAAATTTTGGTTTCGGGGATTTCGAGTTTATTAATCCTCATACGGGTGAGGTTATTGCAACGGTACGTAATCTGAAGGATTTGCAAAATACGATAATGTCTATTCCCGATGAGTCGCTATATTATCATGGTTCTCGTAATCATATTTCTCGCTGGCTTTATTCCCGGGCGATGTTTCCGATAGCCGAATTGCTTCGCCAGAAACAATTTACCGACATTAGCGAATCGCAAGAAATGCGACAGCTTATTTTTGATGCTATCGTACAGTATCGTAAAATGAAAAATCGGGGAGTCGTTGCTATCTTTCAGCGGGAGAGATTTGATAAATATTCTAATTTTGCCCGTATAGGACAGGGATCTTTAGGGGGAAAGGGACGTGGACTTGCGTTTATCGATTCTATGATCAAGCGGCATCCGATACTTGAGAATTATGAGGGCGTGAGTGTCTCGATTCCTAAAACGGTGGTTCTTTGCACCGATATTTTCGATGAGTTTATGGAGACGAACAATCTTTATCAGATTGCATTATCCGATCTGCCGGATGAGGATATTTTGGAATATTTTTTGAAAGCTAAATTACCGGATAAATTGGTCGATGATTTTATGGCATTCTTCGAGGTAGTAGGGCGTCCGATTGCTGTTCGTTCATCCAGTCTGCTCGAAGATTCTCATTACCAGCCTTTCGCAGGAATATATTCGACTTATATGATTCCGTTTCTTGAAGATAAAGATGAAATGCTCCGGCTGTTGAGCGACGCTATTAAAGGGGTATATGCTTCTGTTTTTTATGCCGACAGCAAAGCATATATGACCGCAACATCTAATGTAATCGATCAGGAAAAGATGGCGATTATTTTACAGGAAGTGGTGGGCTCACAATATGGAGATCGTTATTATCCATCTTTTGCCGGAGTAGGAAGATCTTTGAATTATTATCCGATCAATGATGAGAAAGCGGAAGACGGAGTCGTTGATGTTGCCGTGGGATTAGGGAAATATATTGTCGATGGAGGACGGAGTTTACGTTTTTCGCCTAAACATCCATGTAATGTATTGCAGACCAGTACGCTCGATTTGGCGCTTAGCGATACTCAAACGCGTTTTTATGCTCTTGATTTGAAAAGCATGGGAAAAACTTTTTCGATCGATGATAGTTTTAATTTGTTGAAATTATCTATCCGAGATGCAGAAAAAGATAATTCGTTACGAGGGATGGTTTCGACTTTTGATCCGTATGATCAGATAATCCGTGACGGATATTATGAAGGAGGAAGAAAAGTCGTTACCTTTGCAAATATCTTGCAACATGGGGTATTCCCTTTAGCTGAATTATTAAAAATGATGCTGGAGTTCGGGTCTCAGGAGATGGGACGTCCTGTAGAGATAGAATTTGCAGCGAATTTACCTAATCAGGAACACAAACAGGGGATGCTGTATTGGTTGCAGATACGCCCTATCGTAGATACGAAAGAAATGCGAGATGACGAAATCGGAGAGGTGAGGGATGAGGACCTGCTTTTAAAGACCGACTCGGCATTGGGACATGGCATTATGGATAATATATGTCATGTGGTATATGTAAAAAGCGATAATTTCAGGTCTTCGAACAATTCTTTGATAGCAAGAGAAATAGAGAAGATCAACCGTATGTTTACCGAACGGGGTGAAAATTATATATTGGTAGGACCGGGACGTTGGGGATCGAGTGATACGGCTCTCGGAATACCTGTTAAATGGCCTCATATTTCTAATTCGAAGTTGATTGTCGAGACGGCGTTGGCCGGTTATCATATAGAGCCGAGTCAAGGGACTCATTTTTTTCAGAATCTAACCTCTTTCGGGGTGGGATATTTTACCATCAACCCTTCTTCAAAAGGATGTTTGTTCGATGAAGAGTATTTAAACCGCCTGAATGCGGAACAGGAAACCGATTTTCTTCGGGTCGTACGGTTCGAACGTCCGGTGATAGTAAAGATAAACGGGAAAAAGAGCATAGGCATTGTTATAAAACCGGATGCCGGAAATGTAAAAGAAAAGTAAAATAATTTATATAAAACGGGAATGAAATCAAAATTTATGAAATCGATGCAATTGCTGTGGCAAACTTCTCCGGTTACAAATGAAGAAGATGAAGTGCTTCAAGAGAAAGAGAGTGCCCGGCAGGATTGCTCTATTGACCCGGCTTTGGCAAAAGAATATGTCCGGGCTCTTACCGAAGAACAGATACCACAACCGTTATTGGATAAAATGGCTGATCTTATCAACGAGTCTATTCCCGAGTTGGTTCGTCAGTCGATAGATAAAGAAGCTGAGAAACGGAATATATATAATCATTTGTTATCTCCGTTTACCGATTATATACGGTTTATATATGAGAAGATACAAACAGAAGGCTCTTCACAGTGGAAACAAGATGAAATCCGGTTGAAAGAGCAGGTAAAAGAGTTGAATGACTATATACATGAGCTTTCTTCGAAACAAGAGGAGTTTCAAAGTCAGTATTTAAGCGCCGAACGGCAAAAAAGGGCATTAGGCGAGCGGGTTCATGAATTGGAAATGCGCATTGTGACTTTTGAGGCTGACAAAGAGCAAAGCGATATGGAAAAAAGTGCACTGAACAATAAGCTTAAAGTTGCGGCTGTGCAGGAAAAAAATAAGGCGGATGAGTTGGCTGCTTTGCAGGAAGAAAAATCTCGTCTTGAGCAGGAGTTGGCGAAAGTGCAACAAGTAGATTTGTCTCTTCCTGATAAATTGCAGAAAGCTACAGAAAAGGCGGAGAATTTGCAGAAACATCTGGATTCTGTTATTGCGAAACAACAAGATGCCGATAATGCCTTTGTTACTTTGCAGACTGAAAATGCCGGATTGAGGGAGGAAATTGATCGGATAATGATCGAGAATAAAGATTTGCATGAATCTTTGACAAAAGTATTGCATGCTAAGGATGATGCCGTACGGCAGGCTGTGGAGAGAGAAGAAATGTTGAAGTGTAAAGTTGATTCTTTGTTATTGGAGAAACAACAACTTTCCGACTTGTCGGTTTCTAAGGAAAATGAAATAGAATCTGTTCGAAATGAACTGCGTGTATTAACTGAAGAGTTGGAAAAACAGAAAAATGCCGATAAGATGTTGACTGAAACTCTTGATGCAAAAGCTCGTTTGGAAGCGGCTCTTTCAGAATCGGAAGATCAAGTGCGTTCTTTAAAACAGAATATCGGAAATGAAGAGCGTAGGAGTGGAGAATTGCAGTCTTCTGTGAAATTATTGGAAAGTCGGATCGATCTTTTGGAAAAAGAAAAAAAAGATGTATCGGCATTATTGGAAAAAAAGTCTGCTGAATTGGACGCTCAGCGGAAGCAGACTGAGGAAACAGAGGCAAATCTTCGGGATATGATAGATATTAAACACCAATTGTTGGTTGCTAATGATATGTTGGCCGCGGTGAAAGCGCAACGGCAGGAATTGTTTGCAGAGATAGAAAAAGAGAAGTCGGAACGAACGGAATTGCAACAGAAATTGTTAGTATCTGAAGAGACGGTTCGGCAGTTTGAGAACGATCAGCAGATCGACAGAAAAAATATCCGGGCATTGATGGCTGAAATAGATGTTTTGAAAGATGAACTGAAGAAAAACAGTCGGGATAGCCGATTTTTAGATGAACCTGAAGAACTTGATTGGTTAGTTCCTACACGTCCTGATACACCGGAAGAAATAGCTCGTAAAAAAGCGGAAAAGAAACTGCAGGAGAAAGAATTGATGGCAGAGGAAGAAAAGACGGAGGTAAAACCGGATCCGTCACAAATGAGTTTATGGTAATTTAAATATAATAAAAATATGCGCAAGATTGATATTTCTGTATTGAAAGATAATGTTATAGATCTTATCGGAAAACAATGGATGTTGATTACGGCTGGAAATATAGATCATTATAATATGATGACGGCCAGTTGGGGGACAATCGGTTTCTTATGGGGTAAGCCGGTTGCTTGTGTCGTTATACGCCCTCAGAGATACACTCTTGAATTTGTAGAAAAGGAAGAGTGTTTTACTCTCTCTTTTTTTAATGAGCAGTATCGGAATGCCCTTAAATTGTGCGGTACGAAATCAGGACGGGAAATAGATAAGGCAAAAGTAGCAGGTATAACGCCTTTTGAGCCTTCCCGGGGATGCGTTGCTTTTAAAGAAGCACGATTAATTTTTAAATGTCGGAAGTTATATTGTGATCAATTACGAGAAAATTCTTTTATTGATAAATCTATTTTGGAAACTTGGTATCCTTCCCGAGACCTGCATAAAATATTTATTGGAGAAATAGAAGAGGTCTGGGAAGAATGACCTTAATTCGTTAATTGTTGTGCAGTTGCTGAAGGGTCTTCGTTTTTTTCTTCAATAACCATAGACAGTACTGTTTGTAGGAATTTTATTTGTTCTACAGGCAAATTTCTGGCTATGGTTTCTATCATTATAGCAATTTCTTCAAGTGTGAAAGTTGCGCACCCTGTAATCGTATGCGATACTTCACTGAAGAAGATACCATAATTGACATGTTCTTCTTCACACTTTTGTTGTAAAGCGATGGCCAGCTTTTTTATCTCATTCATAATGCCGGTTTTTGTGGTTAAAATTTTTTTATCTGTTTATATCGGGTGATGATAAATCTTTAAAATTTTGTATATTAGTTATTGCAAAACTAACAAAATAGTTCTCTGCTTTTGCACAAATAAGTACAAATTTATCGATTAAATATTATTTTAACATGGCTGTGACGAAAAAAATTGTCTATTCCGGAGATAAATTCAGGGAATATTTAAACCGGCATAAGATAACTTATCAAGAAGCTTCGCTACAATTAGGTATAGATAAGAATACGATCGGAAAAGCAGTCAGAGGTGGTAACCTGAATTTGAATGTTTTATTGACGATTTGTAATTTCTACGGTTTAGATATTTCGGAATTTTTTAAATCAGAAACTCTTTCCGACAAAAATAGCGGAGGATATCCTGCTTCGGTATCGTTGTCCGATCTTTCCAAGACTGTTCCTTTTGTTGCGGAAGAGGTTGCCGGATATATTGTCAAGAATGGGGTTACTCCGGAAATAGAAGCATTGATTCTTTCAAAAGATAAAGAAATATCATTGTTGAAAGAGATGAATAATTTGTATAAAGAAAGACTCGACCTTTATCAAAAGAAATTATTTTCTATCTGATCCTATTTTTGTAGTTTAAAAATTCGGATAGACAGAGGAGTTTTCTCTTGTTTTTGTTCGGTATATTCTGCGAAATCTAAATATTATATCCTAAATAATAGAAATTATAAGTTAATTAATATTAAATAATTTATTTGCAAGAGGTTCTTTGAAGTCTCGTTGGAAATAGAATAAAAAGGTTTTCAAGATAGTTTTAGGAAGACATTTTATTTTTCTCCTATATATATGGAGCATATTCCTAAAGTCAGTTTTTTACAATAGGTTTTGGAAAACCCGGCTTTATGAAATATTTTCAGCATTTCTTCTCCTTGCGGAACGGCAGCGATCGATCGGGGTAGGTACGTATAGGCTTGGCTGTCTTTGGTAAACAGTTTTCCCATTAATGGGATAATATGGAATGTATATAATCGGTAAAGTTGTTTGAATGGAAAATGTTCGGGGGTCGAGAATTCGATCACTACCAATGTACCTCCGGGTTTCAATACCCGATACATCTCGGAATATCCTTTTTCCAAATGTTCAAAATTGCGAACGCCGAAAGATACCGTAATCGCATCGAATGTATTGTCTGCAAATGACAGTGAGAGACAGTCCTCACAGAAGAACTTTATTTTGTCATTGAGATGGTATTCATCTATTTTTTTGCGGGCTATATTTAGCATTCCTTCCGACAGGTCTATCCCCGTAATACTTTCGGGAGAAAACATTTTTTCCATGAGCAGAGGCAAGTCTCCCGTGCCGGTAGCAATGTCGAGTATTGTTTTGGGGCGATATGCTGCGAGCCGTTTCATCGCCGCACGTCTCCATTGTTTGTCTATACCGAAAGTCATCATTCTGTTCAGCATGTCGTATGTCGGGGCAATTGTGTCGAACATTTGCCGGACTTGAGAACTTTTTGACTCTTTTTTATTATAGGGAAGTATCGATTCTGCTTTGTATTTATCCATAAAAAGGATTATTTGAAAAAATAATATTGAAAAGCAAAAGCCGAAGAACGTGTTTATCGGCAATTGCTTTTCATTGTATGATTTATTCCGGCATTTATTGTTTGTTTAAAAATTCCGTGACATTATGCTCTATACGGGCGGCGACATTCTTGGTGTCAGCTTTGATAAATTTTTCACCGACGATATGTTCATAAAGTTCTATATACCGTTCTGAGACGCTTTCGCAATATGCAGGAGTCATTTCCGGCACTTTTTGACCTTCTTTCCCTTGAAAACCGTTTTGAATAAGCCATTGACGGACGAATTCTTTAGAAAGCTGTCGTTGTTCTTCGCCTTTGGCAAGACGTTCGGCATAACCATCTGCATAAAAGTAACGAGAAGAGTCCGGAGTATGTATCTCATCAATCAGGATGATTTTACCGTCTTTTTTCCCGAATTCATATTTTGTATCGACAAGAATCAATCCTTTCTCGGCCGCCATTTCAGTACCTCTCTTAAATAATGCCTGTGTATATTTTTCGAGTTGTTCGTAATCTTCTTTTGACACAATACCCTGAGCAATGATCTCTTCTTTCGAAATATTTTCATCATGGCCTTCATCAGCCTTGGTTGTCGGAGTGATGATCGGAGTTTCAAATTTTTGATTTTCTATCATTCCTTCAGGTAAAGTAATACCGCATAATGTTCGATCTCCGGCTTTATAAGCTCGCCATGCGCTACCGGTCAGATAACCTCGAATAACCATTTCTACTTTAAACGGTTCACAGCGAACGCCTACAGTAACCATCGGATCGGGAGTTGCGATTTTCCAGTTCGGGACAATGTCTGAAGTCGCATCAAGAAATTTTGCGGCAATTTGATTCAATACTTGTCCTTTGTAGGGAATCCCTTCTGGAAGTATTACGTCGAAAGCGGAAATTCGGTCACTGGCGACCATTACCAACAGTTCGTCGTTGATATTGTACACATCGCGTACTTTCCCGTGATATACACTTTTTTGACCCGGAAAGTTGAAGTCTGTTTTTACCAAAGCATTTTTCATTTCTGTAATACTTATTATGTTGTTATAGTTCTTTTTTTTCTATATTTATTTCGGGTATCGTTGCAGTTTTTGTTTCTTTTTTTTGTTTTTCTTCAAACTTTTCATAAGCCTCGACAATTCGTTGTACTAGTTTATGTCGTACGATATCTTTCTTCCCGAATTCTACTTTTCCGATTCCCGCCACACCTTTCAATATTTTTATAGCTTGAACCAAACCGGATGTCTGAGAGGAGGGGAGATCAATTTGGCTCATATCTCCGGTAACTATCATTTTTGCATTCATGCCTAATCGTGTAAGGAACATTTTGATCTGGTGTGTCGTAGTATTTTGAGCTTCATCGAGGATGATGACGGCATCGCTCAAAGTTCGTCCCCTCATAAATGCCAGCGGGGCTATTTGTATGACGTTGTTTTCCATTAGGTCTTTCAATTTGGCTGCGGGAATCATATCTTGTAGAGCGTCATAAAGAGGTTGTAGATAAGGGTCGATTTTATCTTTCATATCTCCTGGAAGAAATCCCAGTTTTTCTCCTGCTTCTACTGCGGGACGACTTAGAATAATTTTTTTTACTTCTTTATTTTTTAATGCCCGAACCGCCAAAGCTATAGCTACGTACGTTTTTCCAGATCCGGCAGGGCCTAAAGCAAATACAAGATCGTTCGTTTCGAAGGTTTTTACCAGTTTTTGTTGGTTTTCGGTACGTCCTATGATCGGTTTTCCGTTTACTCCATGTATAATGAGATGTTCCTGTTTTACCTCAGTAGGAGTTTGCCCTTTTATAATGTCGATAATAATTTCTTCATTGAGGATATTGTATTCTGCACAATATTTTTCAAGCTGTTTTATTTTACTTTCGAAAATCGCCGTTTCATTTTCATCTCCGATTACCTTGATAACCATTCCTCGTGCGGTAAAACGTAGTTTCGGAAATAAAGTTTTTATCAATTGTATGTTGCAGTTGTTGATTCCGTAGAATACAATCGGGTCGATGTTTTCCAAAATTATTATTCTCTCGATCATCCGGTAAGTTTATCTCCTCTATTAAAATTGTAATTTTATAAATGGTTTTGTGATATACGACGATTGTTTCGAATAACACGGGCAAAGGTAATAAATAAAGCATATATTTCTGCATCTGTAAAAGTAAAAGATGAGTAACAGAACATATTATTATCTTTGTATTGTTATAGTAACAATTAATCGAGGAAATATGGCATGGATTTATCTTTTTTTAGGAGGTTTGTTTGAGATAGGGTGGCCGCTCGGATTTAAATTGGCTCATGGTTCGTCAGGTAAAATCTTATGGATAACATTCTCGGTGTTGTCTATGGCTTTGAGCGGTTTGTTTCTTTTTATGGCTCAGAAAACAATTCCGATCGGTACGGCTTATGTCGTTTGGACAGGAATCGGTGCTGTCGGAACTTTATTGATTGGCATATTCTTTTTCAATGATCCGGCTTCGTTTTGGCGGTTATTTTCTGCATTTCTTGTGGTTGCCGGAATAATCGGCATAAAAATAGCTTCTTGATAGTTTGTGCCTGTCGGAATTTTGCTTGATTCAGGTTTGAGGGGGGCTTTGGGGTGTTTTTCTGAGAGAGAAACAGGCTATCGAGTAAAAACGCAAAATAACCTAGTGATATTTTTTATTGGAAAATTCAGACAGGTCTTATATAATTTTATTTCGTTTTGGAGCAAAATTGAATTTGTATTCAAATTTTAGGAAATGTTTGTATGTTAGGAGTGTTGGGTTTAAGTACCGCGGCTGCTGGGATAAACTATCCCAGCAGCCGCGGTACTTAATTTTTTATATTCTTAAAATAAACTCCAGGCGACAGTAAGCCCTGCCATGACAATTGCGACCATACTCATGAGTTTGATCAGAATATTTAAGCTTGGGCCTGAAGTATCTTTAAACGGATCTCCTACGGTGTCGCCTACGACGGTAGCCTTGTGAACCTCACCGCCTTTGCCTCCGAAATTGCCTTCTTCAACATATTTTTTTGCATTATCCCACGCTCCTCCGGCATTTGCCATAAAGATAGCAAGAACAAAACCTGAACTGAGTCCTCCGATTAATAGTCCGATGACTCCCGGAACTCCGAAAATAAGTCCGGTCGCAATGGGTGCGATAATTGCCAATAATGAAGGAAATACCATTTCTCGTTGAGCACCTTTGGTAGAAATTGCCACACAACGGGCATAATCCGGTTCAGTTTCTCCGGTAAGGATACCTTTTATTTCTCTAAATTGTCGGCGAACTTCCTCCACCATGTGTGCTGCAGCTCGCCCCACAGCATTCATTGTAAGCCCACAGAAAAGAAATGCCATCATAGAACCGATAAAGATTCCCGACAACACTTTGGGATTCATTAAAGTTACGTCATAGTAATACATAAAATCTACGAATGTAGCTTTATGCGTTTCTATCATACTTCCGTCTGCAAATATAAGAATCTCTTCTCCGATGCGAGTCAGACCGATGCGTATTTCCTCGATATAGGAAGCCAGTAACGCTAATCCGGTCAGTGCTGCCGATCCGATGGCAAAACCTTTTCCTGTGGCGGCAGTGGTATTCCCCAATGAGTCGAGAGCATCGGTACGTTTCCGCACTTCTTGACCTAATTCGCTCATCTCTGCATTCCCTCCTGCATTATCGGCGATAGGTCCGTAAGCATCGGTCGCTAAAGTGATACCTAATGTCGAGAGCATTCCTACTGCAGCAATTCCGATTCCGTAAAGTCCCATAGAGATATTTGCAAAGTCGAATCCTGAAGCGAACCAATAGGAAAGAATGATGCCGAGAACTACGGCCAATACCGGTATGGTTGTGGATACCATACCTAAACCTATTCCTGAAATAATTACGGTAGCAGGTCCGGTTTTACCGCTTTCCGAAAGTTTTTGTGTCGGTTTATAAGATTGAGAAGTATAATATTCTGTGGAACGTCCGATGATAACACCGACTAATAGCCCTATTACTACGGCGCAAGATATGTATATCCAGTTTTCAAGTTGTAAAGCCCATAAAATCAGAAATGTAGCTGCGATTATCAATATTGAACTGAGGTTTGTCCCCAAAGAAAGAGCTTTGAGAAGGTCCTTCATTTTTGCATTTTCTTTTGTTCTTACGGAAAAGATTCCGATAATAGACAGAACGATACCTACTGCGGCGATCAACATCGGAGCAATGACGGCTTTAAATTGCATATCTATATCTCCGCTACCGATAAATGTCGCCGCACCGAGTGCTGAAGTTGCCAGTATCGAACCGCAATAAGATTCGTACAGGTCAGCTCCCATACCGGCAACATCGCCCACATTATCACCTACGTTGTCAGCAATAGTCGCCGGATTACGCGGATCATCTTCAGGAATTCCCGCTTCCACTTTTCCCACGAGATCTGCACCTACGTCCGCAGCCTTAGTATAAATACCTCCACCGACACGAGCAAATAGAGCTTGGGTAGAAGCACCCATTCCGAATGTCAGCATTGTCGTGGTTATGATACATAATTTATTTGCCGGATTTATTGCGTCAGCCGGAATACAATAGTCGAGAAGAATATACCAGAAAGAAATATCGAAAAGACCTAAGCCTACAACGACAAGTCCCATGACAGCTCCGCTACGAAAAGCAACGGTCAATCCTCCGTTCAGAGAAGTACGTGCTGCATTTGCCGTTCTTGCAGAAGCATAAGTTGCTGTTTTCATACCTAAAAAGCCTGATAATCCGGAAAAGAAACCTCCGGTCAGAAAAGCTACGGGCACCCAAGGATTTTGTAAATTAAATCCGTATGCCATAATAGAAAAAAGGATTACTAGTCCCAGAAATACCAGTCCTACAACTTTATATTGCTGTTTGAGATAGGACATAGCGCCTTTGCGGACATGTGAAGCAATTTTTTGCATTGTTTCCGTACCTTCGCTTACGTGCATCATTTGTTTGTAAAAATACCACGCTAAAATCAGGGCGAGGATCGAAGAGGCTGGGATCAGCCAGAATAGTGAACTCTCCATTGTGCTTTCAGATTTAAAGATTATTTTCTAAAAATATGAATTTCGGCTAATAAAACAAACTGAAATCTACTAAATTATTTTAAAGGAAAGAATGTTACAATGGAAATGTTGGAATTGTAATGTTTGTGTTTTTAGAGCCTGCCTAAATTTTTCTATGAGAATACATATCTTCTATCTTCCTGAATCATTCTTCGATCTGTTTTTTTCTGTTTTTATTCATCAAATAGTTCGCTATCTGATGAATAAAAACGAAGAAAAGGACCGAAAAAAACGCAAAGATGATCTGATAGTATTTTTTATTGGAAAATTTAAACAGATTCTTAGTAAAAGATTATTTATTCAATATATCTTTTTTCATTCGGGCAATATCATCCAGATAATTTTGAAGATCTTGTTCATGATCTTCTTCTTCCGCTAAGATAAATTTTGCCATGTTACAGGTAGTAAAGTCTATTCCTTCGGTAAATGAGGCTATATCTTCGTAACGTTTTATGGCGCATCGTTCGGCAATTACGTTTTGAAATAGAATTTTCTGAACATCGAAATTATCGGGAGCGCTGTATTGACAGCGTGCCAGTTCAAACCATTTTTTTGGATTTAATACCGGAACGCCTTCCAGTTCTATAATTCGGTCTGCTACGAGTTTAGCGTGTTTATATTCTGCTTCGGCATGTTTTTGCAGCTCTTTTTGAATTTCGGCTCGCATAGCGCCTTCTGCCACAAGAGCTCCGATTCAGTATTGATAAAAAGATAGCCATTCTTCAGATAGCGCAGCATTCAGTTGTTCCAATATTTTGGAAACATCGATTTTATTCTTTAAAATTTCAAGACTTCCTTTTGCCATAATTTTTTTACATTAAGTTTGTTTGTCTGCTACGTAAAACAATCGATGGCAAGCATCGTTTATAGAATAAGGAATTCTTAACAGTAAAAAATAGCTCTCCTGAGTATCTGAAGTTCGGGAGAGCTATTTGGAGGACTTTATCTTATTGAGATCTTATTTCTTCTTTTTCCCGAATAAACGGAAAATTTCACCGATCCATAAGACTAATGATGTAGAGCCGATGATCAGTAACCAATCTTGCCATGAGAGAGGAACTGTACGAAATACGTCCCCTCCGAATGTGACGATAAAAAACTGTCCTATGATAATCAATAATGCAACAGTAATAAATCCTGTATCATGCAGTAATCCGTTAAAGGCCGATTTCCCGGTTGCAAAGGCTTTAGCATTAAATAAATTCCAGAATTGCAGCATTACAAAAATAGTGAAGAAGCAAGCGAGGTCGTGACGGTTTATTTCTCCTTCTGCATTGGTGAAATAGTAGAGTAGTCCCATTAAAAATGCCACGAATGCCAATCCTATCCATAATATTTGATTTCTCATAGGAGGGGTAACGATAAATGCCTCGTTTTTGCGGGGTTTGTCTTTCATTACTTCTTTATTCGGCGGTAATGAAGCCAAGGCTCCGGCGGCAAAAGTATCCATAATGAGGTTGACCCATAGCATCTGAGTCACCGTGAGAGGCAATTCGTGACCGAAGATCGAACCTAAGAATACGATTACCAGTGCAACGACATTAATTGTAAGCTGGAATAAAAGAAAACGCTGGATATTTTGGTATAAAGAACGTCCCCACATGACTGCTGTCGCAATACTTTTGAATGAGTCGTCCAGTAAAGTTATATCACTGGCTTCTTTTGCGACGGAAGTACCAGTTCCCATAGATAATCCTACATTGGCATAGTTCAGAGCCGGAGCATCATTCGTTCCGTCTCCGGTTACGGCGACAATTTGTCCGTCTTTTTGAAGCAGTTCTACTAATCGTTGTTTGTCCGTCGGACGTGCCCGGCACATGACTTTCAGTTTTTTTACCCGTTCAAAAGCTTCATCATCCGGCAGTGCCTCGAAATCTGTACCGGTAATGATATTCTCATCTGTGTCTTCCGGTTTCCAGATGCCTATCTGACGGGCAATTTCCCGTGCTGTCGCAGTAGTGTCTCCTGTGACGATTTTGACCTGAATACCAGCATTTAAGCATTCAGCTACGGCAGCCGGAACATCTTCTCGAACAGGATCTGAAATTGCAACAAATCCGAGAAATATGAGTCCGGTATCGGTTAATTCAGGAATAGGTTGGTCGTTGTCCTCATTTATAATTTTATATGCAAACCCGAGAGTTCGCATAGCTTGATTTTGGTAAGCAAGCAGTTGCTCCTCTATCTGTCCTTTATATTCCGATACGGGTTTTTCTCCTTCCGGAGTTTCTACAGTCTTGCATTTTGAAAGTACGATTTCAGGTGCACCTTTCATATATAGCACTTTTTTACCGACAAGAGGTGAGTTTACAAGAGTTGCCATATATTTGCGCTCGGTAGAAAATGTCAGTTGTTTATCGACGTGGGCATTTTCACGCAAAGGAGCATACTCTATACCTTTATTGTGCAACCAGAGCAGTAAAGCTGCTTCGGTGGGGTTACCCATTGTTGATATTTTTTGAGGATCGGAGTAATCTAAAAATGCTGTGGAGTTGGCGGCAATACCTTCTTTAATAAGATTGCTGGCAGTGTTGTCTGTCAGTTCCTGATTTTTCAAGGGAAAAAAGTTACTTTGGAAAACCCGCATTTGGTTTTGGGTGAGAGTTCCGGTTTTATCGGTACAAATAACGGTTGTTGCTCCCATTGTTTCGCAAGCGTGCATTTTGCGTACCAAATTATTGGTTTGCAACATTCGTCTCATACTGAGGGCCAAACTCAGAGTTACACTCATCGGTAATCCTTCGGGGACAGCTACGACAATTAATGTTACTGCAATCATAAAATATTGTAGTATTCTGTTAGCTTCTTCAATATCGATCCATGAAGATGAGTTCAGTGGATTTACACCGAATGATACACCTATACCACAGAAGATGACGAAGATTATAATACCGAATATAAGCCATGTTACCCATCCGAAGCGGTTAATGCAACGGGGAAGAGGTTTTTCTTTTCCTGCGAGAGAAAATGCATCGTACAGGATCGGTACCCAGACTTTGGATAAAGCAATGGCTCCCCCTGCCATAACAGCACCCAATAACCCGAATTGTCCCCATGTGATCGGGTGAGTTATCAGATCTTTAATAAATAGAGTTCCGAAAGTAAGAATAGCTAACGCAAAGCCTGCAACACCGATAAATTTTGCCAATCCGTTTAATTGGCGGTTTAGCGGAGTTTCTTCTCCGCTGATCTCTGTCGCTTTTTCAGCTACTTGTCCGTATTGAGTGGCATCACCTACTTGCTTTACCTCCATAATGCCATGTCCGTCAAGTACTTTTGTTCCTCTCATTACCCAATTGGAGGGGTAGGTTGCTTCTGAATCGAAATCTTCGGGATTCGTGGTTTTGTCGATCATCAATTCTCCGGTGAGGCAAGATTCATCTATTTGGAGAGAGATGGCTTCGAGTAATTCTCCGTCTGCAGGGACTTCTTCTCCTGTTTCGAGTAAAACTATGTCTCCGACGACAATATCTTTTTTAGGAACTTCTTGAAGATTTCCGTTCCTGATTACTTTTATCATAACATCGTCGTTTACTTGATTCAGAATGTCAAATTTTTTATTTGCATCCATTTCGAACCAAAACGCAACGCCGGTTGCTAAAAATATAGCACAAAATATTCCGATTGTTTCAGCATATTCGTTATGAATGAACGAAATACATAATGATAATAATGCTGCGATGAGTAAAATACGGATAATCGGATCTTGAAATTTTTCGAAAAAAAGTTTCCAAAGAGGAGTTTTTTGAGGTGGAGTAAGCAGATTGCTTCCGAATTTTTCCCGACTTTCCTTCACTTGTGTATCGGTAAGTCCGGAATAGTGTTGTTTAGCGTCCATTGTTTGATAGTTTAATATAAATAATTTATCGGGTACGAATATAACATTTTAAAATGGAATAGAGTTAGAGCCAGTTTAAATTTTACTCGGGGCAGATTTGAAAGTTTCTTTCGGAAATGTTTTGTCGCTTTTAACGAGGATAATAGCGAGTATCTGACAAGTGAAAATGGGAAAACAGACTGGAAGGAATCACAAAAATAACCTGATAATATATTTTTATCGGAAAATTTAAAATAGCTTCTTATCGTATTATTTTCAGTCGTCTATTTCGGATACAATAAAAAATTTCTACTTCTTTTATCTCTTTTGAGATTTTGGGTAAACTTACTATTACGGTATTCTTAAACGATTCGGAAGATTTTTTATTCTGTTTCGAATGAAATTTCAAATAAATTCTATATCGAAAGATTTTCATTATGACAGTGCATAATAATGGATGCTGAAAGGGTAATGTAATTATTAATTTAGATCAAATGTAATAGTGTATTAATAGCAAATTAAATATTAAATAGATTGATTACTATGCTATTATAAATAAAAAAAGAGGCTTTTTCTCAAAAGTCCCTTTTTAAAGGTTTTCAATAGGTATTAATTTTTTAAGGTAAAAAAGATTGTTCTAGGTTAATGCATGCAAAGATGTACTTTTTCCTGAATCTCGCAAAAAAAATATATATGTTATATAACCTATTTTTAAGTGTCTTTTATACAATTATATATAATTAATTTTCTGTATTTTAGTGTTATATATATAAAAAATTGTATCCTTATGGTGATTAAAAATTTGCTTAAAAACGAATTATTTTCTCTTTTGGAGCTTTAAAACTTGTGCAGATCGAGCCGGCAGATACAATCTCAGCCACTCTTTCTTTTCTTTTTTATATAGAGGATCTGGAATCGTGAAATGCTCGATTGATTCGTCAATCAATCCGTATCCTCCGAATGTATAAGAATCGGTATTTAATACGGTTTTATAGCTGCCTTTGGGGGCTAATATACCGTAATCGGTAAAGGATTTGAACGGATGGAAGTTGAATATGAATAATAGATCTTTTCGCATAAATGCTAAAATCTGGTCTCCTCCGTTGTCCCATAATTTGATGATGGGACTTTGTTCAAAATGTTTTACATCTTTTACCAATTTGATCATTGCCTCGTCAAAGTTTCCTAAATATTCGTATTTAAGATCTTTTCTATCAACAAGACTCCATTGTCTGCGGGCATATTTATAAGACCAACCGTTACCTTCTCTCGGAAAATCGATCCATTCGGGATGACCGAATTCGTTTCCCATAAAATTCAGATAGCCTCCATTGATAGTCGATAAAGTGACTAAGCGTATCATTTTGTGCAGAGACATGCCTCTGTCAACGGCCATATTGGTGTCGTTTTTCATCATGTGCCAATACATTTGATCGTCGATAAGTCTGAAAATTATTGTCTTATCCCCGACAAGAGCTTGATCGTGACTTTCTGCATAATTGATGGTTTTTTCGTCAGACCGTCGGTTGGTCAGCTCCCAGAAAATTGCAGAAGGATTCCATTCCTCATCTTTCTTTTCTTTGATTATCTTAATCCAGAAATCGGGGATACCCATAGCCATACGGTAATCAAACCCGATACCTCCGTCTTCTGTTTTCGCAGCAAGACCCGGCATTCCGCTCATCTCTTCGGCAATCGTTATTGCATGAGGATTGACTTCATGAATTAATTTGTTTGCCAAAGTAAGATACGTGATCGCATTTTCGTCTTGTCCCCCGTCGTAATAATCATTATAACTGCCAAAAGCTTTTCCTAATCCATGATCGTAATAAAGCATCGAAGTGACGCCGTCGAAACGGAAACCGTCGAATTTGAATTCTTCAAGCCAATATTTGCAGTTGGATAATAAAAAGTGAATTACCTCATTTTTTCCATAGTCAAAACAAAGAGAGTCCCATGCAGGGTGTTCTCTTCTGTGATCTCCGTAGAAAAATTGGTTGTAAGAACCATCGAAACGCCCTAATCCTTCGACTTCATTTTTTACCGCATGAGAATGTACTATATCCATGATTACAGCTATGCCTAAAGCATGAGCTTCGTCAATTAATTGTTTCAGTTCGTCAGGTGTCCCGAAACGGGAAGAGGGAGCGAAAAAACTTGAAACGTGATACCCGAACGATCCGTAATAAGGATGTTCCTGAATAGCCATAATTTGTATGGCATTGTATCCGTCTTTTGCGATGCGGGGGAGAATTTTTTCTCTAAATTCGTTGTAATTACCTATCCGCTCTTCTTCTTGGGCCATACCTATATGGCACTCATAAATCAATAAAGGAGAGATTTGGGGTTTGAATTTTTTTTTCTTGAATTTATAAGGTATCGAAGGTTTCCATACTTGAGCAGAAAATATGTAAGTCTTTTCATCTTGGACAACCCGAGTTGCCCATGCAGGTATGCGTTCACCATGACCGCCATTCCAATGCATCGATAATTTATATAAATCGAGGTGCTTTATTTCTCCGGTTTTTAGTTTAAGCTCCCATACGCCGTTTTTTAGTTTTGAAAAGCGATATTTAGTATTCTCTTTCCATTCCGAGAAATTTCCGATCAGGAAAATATCTGTTGCATTAGGAGCCCATTCTCGTATGACCCAACCTTGCTCTGTTTTGTGAAGCCCGAAATATAAGTATCCGTCTGCGAAATCAGATAAAGATTTGCCTTTTCCGGCCAGTTCTTTTTCTTTGGAAACCGAAAGTTGAAATCGATGTTCGATATCCGTTTTATAAGGTTCGAGCCAAGGATCGTTTTTTATTAAATTGAGAGAATCCATAATATCTTGTATCTTAAAGTGGTAGATAGAATAAAGTTGCAGGAGAATCGTAGAATATCGGTATTATAAAAGGCAGATAAAACGTAATGTCGATTTTTTATAATTAACTATGTCCGAATCCGGACATAGTTAATTCGGGAAACTGTTTCTATGTTTCGGTATTTATATACGTACTTTAACGATAACTTTTTTGAAGTTTCCTTCAGCGATACCGGGAGCATGTCCGTCTTCAGGAAAGAATATGGCAAATTCTCCGGGTTGCACCTGTATATAGGTTGTCGGGGTATCAGCAAAGAATGTTATGTCTTTTTCCTCATTATAAGGTTGTGTTATCTTTTTCAATTCTTTTGTCGCTTTCCAGCCCATTGTTTCAGTTGTGGTCAAAGGCATCTGTATGTCGATATATTTATTGTGAGTTTCCATTTTAGCAGCATCTTTGCTTTTTCCCACAGGTTCTGCTATGGAAACATATAAATCATCTCCGTCGAGAACTATTTTCCCGGCTTCTTTGGTAGAGAAATCGGTCGATTTTAGAAAATCGAATGCTTTTTTAAATAATGGGTGCAACTGTTCGATCGAAGCTGAGTTGCTGAGAGAATCTAAGATCATGATGTTTGTTTTTTTAGTGTCTTAATTTAGTAATCGGACATATTGTTTTTTGTCCGGAACTATGCAAATTTATAAAAATATTTGAGATAAGCCTTGTTTTTCCTGATCTTTTATTATCTACTTGCATGTTATTAATTTTTCATTTAAAAGCGATCGGTAAGGGTTGGGTAGGGGTGTATCCGCTTCGGATACGCCACTCTTGTGGATATAAATTGTTTGCTCTGTTTCCGAGATTTTTTGCCCACCCTAACGGCATTCCCTCGAATGTCAGTAGAAAATAATCACGTTCATTGCTTTGCAGTTGAAAAGACTCTCTACGCAAATAGGATAGAGCCGTGTTTAAAGGTAGCTTTTCTTCCGGAAAAATGTTTCGGTTCAGGAATGTTGATAAAGCTAATGCATGTTCGGGAATATAGTCTTTCCCTTTGGCGTAAGCCAGAGGAATTCCTGCATGTATAACGTTTGTCCGGGACTCGAACAGGGGCAGGTCTTCTGAATATTCTGACGGAAATGCGAATATCGAATTTGCGTTAGAACTGAAAAAGAACTTTTCATTGTTTCTGATCCATGATCTGATATTATCGGGAATAGAACATACATTCCGATTCTTGTTCTTTTTTGCTGATATTCTATTCTGTAGCCTCTCTCTTGGAATAATATCTTCGCTTTCTGATTTGCGGAATACGGTCATGAAAAGACCTTCTCCCTTAGTGACATGCGGCATAAACCGGTAGCAAGGAACAGTACCGGTCAACTCTTTATGAATACCCCATTCCGGATCTGTTTTTACCGGTAGAGGTGTAGCTCCCAATCTATTTTGTATATAATCGGCTATGAGTTCGTTCTCATCGGTGTTGTAGGTGCAAGTACTGTATATCAGTATACCACCGGGACGTAAAGCATCCCAGATATTGTGCAGTATTTCTTTTTGACGTTCCGAACATAGTCCGACATTCGATGCAGACCACTCTTGTACAGCCACCGGATCTTTGCGAAACATGCCTTCTCCGGAACAAGGAACATCGGTGAGAATAACGTCGAAATAGTGTTTCAGTGAATTGAACGTCGCCGAGTCGTTATTCGTGACGATACAGTACGGATTCCCCCACTTGATAATGTTCTCTTCAAGAACATGCGCACGATTACGGACTATTTCATTGCAGACGACCAGACTGCCTTCGGGCAGAGCTGATAAGGCCAATGTCGTTTTTCCACCGGGTGCGGCACATAAGTCGAGATAACGAACCGGTCGAGTAATATGCTGCTTGATGACATGATCGAGAAACATGGACGAAGCTTCTTGTACATAATAAGCTCCGGCATGGAATCGAGGGTCGAATGTGAATGCGGGACGATCTTGCAGGTAATAACCGTTTTTGCACCAAGGGACTTGCTCTTGCCCGGATAATCCGGAATTGGTTTTTAAAGGATTTAGCCGGATACTTACCGGAGATTCTTCTCGCAGAGCTTTTTCAAAAGCCAGATATTCATCTTTCAATAAATTTTTTGTTCGGTCGGTAAAAGCAAGAGGTAATTCCATGTCGTGTTTCTGTTATTTGTACAAAATTACATACTTTTCGGATATAAAGAAACGGTTTTGCATTTATGATAAGTGCGGGGAAATCTTTACCTTTGTCGCAAAGAGTATTGTACCTATGCATTCAGCAGCGCTTTATCTGATCCCTGTAACATTGGGAGACACTCCGGTAGATCGAGTATTGCCGGCTTATAATAATACGATAATATCCGGTATCTCTCATTTTATAGTGGAGAATATCCGTACAGCACGTCGTTTTTTGAAAAAATCGAATCCGGAAATAAATATAGATTCCTTGACATTTTATACATTAAACGGGCATACACGTCCCGAAGAGGTTTCGGATTATCTGACGCCATTGGCGGCAGGTTTTTCCGTCGGAATTATTTCGGAAGCTGGATGTCCGGCAATTGCCGATCCCGGTGCGGATGTCGTGGCGATTGCTCAACGAGCCGGATATAAGGTAGTTCCTTTAGTTGGTCCGTCTTCTATTTTGATGTCATTGATGGCTTCTGGATTTAACGGTCAAAGTTTTGCTTTTCACGGCTATTTGCCGATAGATGCGGGAGAACGGGCTCGGATGCTTAAGAATCTGGAACATCGTATCTATGCCGAGAATGAGACGCAGATATTCATAGAGACACCTTATCGGAACAGTCGTATTATAGATGATTTTATAAAGACATGCAATCCTATCACTAAATTGTGTATTGCAGCGAATATTACGTGTGAAGATGAGTATATCCGTACCTTGACATTAAAAGAATGGAATAAGGTAAAGCCTGATTTGGGTAAAAAGCCGTGTATCTTTTTACTTTATAAATAGTTTGGCAATCCTCTTTTTTTGACGCAAAAGAATTATCTTTGTAGACTTCAAAGACAAAAAGAGAGTTTGTAGATGAATTTACGTTTTTTGAGCCTTGCCAGCGGAAGCAGTGGAAATTGTTATTATCTTGGAAATGACGAATATGGAATTCTGATCGATGCAGGTATAGGCATACGCACTATAAAGAAGCACTTAAAAGAACATAATATCCCGTTTGAAAATATTGTCGGTCTGTGTATCACTCATGACCATGCCGACCATATAAAGTCTGCAGGTTGTTTGGGTGAAAAATATTTTATTCCGGTATATACGACAAAGGAAATTCTTGCCGGAATGAATCGTAGCTATTGCATGACCGAGAAGATTTATACGGCATGTCATCCTATCTGTAAGGAAGTACCTTTTGAGATTCGGGATTTTAAGATTACTTCGTTTGAAGTTCCTCATGACGGTACGGATAATGTTGGTTACTTTATAGAATACGGAGACCGGAAATTTGCTTTTGCCACAGATCTCGGACATATTCCTCCGGGTGTGGCTCACTATCTTCGCAAAGCCAATTATTTGGTTATAGAGGCGAATTATGATATTGAGATGTTGACTCATGGGACATACCCTCCGCATTTGAAACAAAGAATCATTAACCCGAACGGTCACATGAGTAATGCCGATACGGCAGAATTTTTGGCTCGGAATTTTACGGAAGATATGCGATATATTTTTCTTTGTCATTTGAGCCGGGAAAATAATCATCCCGAATTGGCCTATAAAACAGTGGAATATCGTCTTTATCAGGAAGGAATACGTGTGGGAAAAGATGTTCAGTTAGTTGCTCTCAAAAGAAATCATCCTTCAGAATATTACAATTTCGAATAAAATTTTATTGAAAACGTTTTGTTGTTTTTTTGAAAAGCATTACTTTTGCAACCGCAACCAGCAAAAGAAATGACTCCGTAGCTCAGTTGGTAGAGCAAATGACTCTTAATCATTGGGTCGAGAGTTCGAGCCTCTCCGGGGTCACAGAAAAAAGTCTTTAGATACAATTTCTAAAGGCTTTTTTGTTTTTAATATGTTTTTAGCGTATGTCTGAATTTTCCGATGCAGAAAATATTATCAAGATATTTTTATAGTTTTTTTCAATACTATAAAAAGCTATTGTTTCTTTTATCTTGATTTCGTTATCACATCCTGTTCATTTGATTATTGTTTTTTACTTTTGCTGACCTATTTACAAAGTGTAGCAGTTTTTCAAAAATACCTCTTTATAATATTTATTTTATATATTTATTTGTTAAATAGATATTATTGATTACATTTGTTTTTATTATTAATTTTGAAAAAATAAGAGATTGTTATCTAATATCTATGGGCATGAAAAGATTAATATTTGTCATTTGTGCAATTTTATGTAGCAGTTTATTTGTCTCGGCTAAGGATTTTCGAGAAGTCGTTTATTTGAAAAATGGGAGTATAATTAAAGGTATTATTCTTGAGCAGATACCAAATGAAACTATTAAAATAGAAACAAGTGATGGTAGTGTATGGGTTTTCCAAATGTCAGAAGTATTGAAAATCACGAAGGAATTTTCTTCTCGAAATTCTACAATGAGGATGAAGAATAGGCATGGTGAAAGAGATGAGTTTAAAACAAATGGCTATAAAGGATTTGTGGATGTAGGTGGTGCTTTTGGCGTGGGTACTTATGGTGACGGACTTGTTTCCGTGTCTTCTACTCATGGTTATCAGTTTAATCCATATTTCTTTTTAGGTGTTGGAGTGGGAGTGAACTATCATTTTAATTGGTCTACAGTTTTTATTCCGGTATATGCCGATGCGAGGGGGTATTTTATGAATAATGATATTGCTCCTTTTATTGGATTGAAAGTCGGTTATTCTGTTTTTGACGGTATGGGGTTCTATTTTAATCCGAGTGTCGGTGTGCGTTTTATCGCTACATCTAAATTGGGTTTGAATTTATCTATTGGATATAATATGCAGAGAACAGATATTACATTCCGTCAATATTATTACAATCCACGCACCCATGATAGTTATGTGAATTCGTATGACGAAAGAAATACAATTGGAGGAGTTATGTTCAAATTGGGTTTTGAATTCTAATTTTGATTTATAAAACGATTCCGCCGCCGGATAATCCGGCGGCGGAATCGTTTTATATAGTTTGATAATCAATTATTTGCTTGTATCCCTTCTGCTACGATACGGAAACTCTTTTTTAGTTTTATATCTTCGGATGAAGCTCCGATGCGAACTTCAAATTCTCCTGGTTCTACGTTCCAATTCATATTAATATCCAATATTTCGAGATCTTCGGGATGTAGAGTGAATTGTATGTTTTTCGTTTCTCCCGGTTGCAGAGAAACACGTTCGAAGCCTCGTAACAGAGATTCGTAAGAGATTACGCTGCTCACTTTATCTTTTACATATAACTGTACGATTTCGTCTCCGGCTCTTTTCCCTGTATTCGTGATATCGAACGATACCTGAATGTCGCCTTTAGGACCTTGTCTCTCAGGAGAAACTTTCAGATTGGAATATTCGAATGTTGTATAACTGAGACCAAATCCGAAAGGATACAAAGCTCCGTTGACCCGTGTTTTTCCGTATCCATTCGGTCCGGCTTCGGGCTGTTTCGACTGAGAGGCCGGTTTGAAAGGGAAGTTCAATTCGATCTGTCCCAATGTTTTGGGGAATGTGACCGGAAGTTTTCCCCCCGGATTATAATCTCCGAAAAGAGTTTCTGCAATGGCAGTTCCTCCCATTTGTCCGGGAAACCAAGCTTCCAGAATTGCCGGGATATAACGGTCTGCCCAATTGATAGTAAGCGGTTGTCCATTGATAAGAACCAGTACGACCGGTTTTCCTGTAGCATATAACGCTTCGAGAAGCTGTTGCTGGCGTCCCGGCAAATCGAGTCCTGAACGAGATTTGCTTTCGCCGGTACTTTCTTCATCTTCACCGAGTACGGCAATAACAATGTCGCTTAGTTTTGCTTTTTCAACGGCATTTTGTATTTCTTGCTGTTCTTCTGTCGTCAGCGGAGAATGTATTATTTCGCTTTCCGGCCATTTGGCATCTTTAACCTTACAGCCTAAAGCGTAATCGACAGCAACTTTATTCCCGAGATAATTTTTGATACCTTCATATACCGTGATATTTTCCAGTTCTTGAGGTCCGTAACGGCTTACCATATAATTTTCTTCTTTGGCAAGCGGTCCGGTGATCAGTATTCGGGACAACTTGTTTTTATCGAGAGGCAATAAATTATTTTCGTTTTTTAGAAGAACCAAAGATTGACGTTGTATATCGAGCACAAAGTCTTTGTTCTTGTCTGCTCCGACGATTTTATCTGCGGCTTTAGGATCTGCGACAAAAGGTTGGTCGAAAAGTCCGAGACGGAATTTTACCCGTAAGACGTCAGCGACACGTTCGTCTATGACTTTCATCGATAATCGTCCCTCTTTTACCAATTTTCGGGCAGGCAGAATGAAAATATCCGGTGCGGCAAAAGTCGTTCTTACGTTGAGACCGGCTTCAAGAACCATTCTTACGGCTTCTTCATAAGTTTCGGCGACATGATGTTTGTTATATACATACTCTACCGCATCGCTGTCACTGACTACATAACCGTCGAATCCGAATTCTTGACGAAGTAACTGGGTCAAGAAATAATAACTTGCGGTAACCGGAACGCCGTCCCAGTCGTTATAACTGCTCATGACTCCCATCGGGTGGGCGTCTTGGATTACTTTTTTGAACGGGTACAGATGCATTTGGTGCATTTCCCGGGGTGCAACATGAGGATCGGTGCGTACACTGCCGTCCCGCCCACCTTTGGGAACGCTATATACGGCAAAGTGTTTTAGAGTTGCTGCCACACCTTGTTCTTGAATACCTTTAACCATCTGTGTTCCGAGTGTAGCGACAAGAAAGGGATCTTCTCCATAACATTCAAGAACACGTCCCCAACGGGGATCTCTGGCAAGGTCTAATATCGGTGCATATATGTTGGTATATCCGAGAGCTTTGGCTTCTTTTCCCGCAATTGATCCGGCTTTGTAGACCAAAGGTGCGTTCCATGTACTTCCTATGCCGATAGGTGCGGGCAGGGGAGTCGCTTTTGTATGATTGAGTCCGTGGATTGTTTCGTTGGAAAAATCTACCGGAATACCTAGACGAGTCTCTTCGATAAACCATTTTTGGGTTTTGTTGATTGCCTCGGCATGTTTGCTGAAAGGATAAATCAGATCTTGGGCGATTTTCGCACCACGACCGACTCCGTTCAATTGTTCATCGATATTGGCGATTCCGTCTTTCCAAATTTTATTTTTCCATTCCGGAGTCGGTAACGAGTCGCTCATTACCCTTTTATATCCATATAAAGTTGCCAGTTGACAGGTCTTTTCGTCCAGATTCATTTGGGATAATAAATCTTGTACTCTTTTTTCGATCGGTTGCTTAGGATTTTCGAATACATCCATTTTTCCGTTTTTGTTGAAATCGATCCAACCGTCATGATAAATAGAACCTTTGTTCCCTTTGGCAAAAGCCATTTGCCCTGCCAGAAAAACGCTTCCGGCGATTAGCATACATTTTTTCAGCATAGTGTTTTTGTCGCGTGTTTTCATAAAATTCGATTATGCGCAAGTTATTTTTCCACAAAGAAAAGTGCATTCTCTTAATTTTTTTATAATATCGGGTTAACGGGAATCTTAAAAACAGATTAATTCTTTTTTTATACCGATGATTCCGTTTTTCGAGGTTTTATTCTCTGAATTTAGCTGTTCTGTACCTTGTATCTCTAAGAGATAACTTTTACCTTTGTCAGATAAATGCAGCGAAAATGAAAAAAGTTTTATGTCCCAAATGCGATAATGATATAACGTTTAATGAAGATCGTTATGAAAAAAATGTCTCTTTGTTTTTCGTTTGTCCTTATTGCGGGAAACAATTCAATGTGTCGGTTGCCGATTTGACTGATAATCAAGAGATTTCTGATTGCGGTTTTATTGTCGTATTGGAAAATTCATACGGATACCGTCAAGAACTTCCTCTTTTTATGGGAGATAATATAATCGGACGTCGCTCTAAAGGAACGGAAATTCATGTACCGATAGAGACTACGGATGTTACCCTTGCACGTCAGCATTGTGTTATTAATGTAAAGAAAAATAAGGCTGGGGGGTTTATATATACATTACGCGATTTTCCGAGTGTATCCGGAACATATTTACGGCACGAGCGTCTGGGGAAAAAAGACCGTGTGGTTTTGGAAAACGGGGCTATAATAACGGTGGGTTCAACGACATTTATCGTGCATTTTGCAGGAGTACAGGATAATGAAGATTAAAAACAGCATATATGCAGAACATTATTCTTTTTGATACGACGGGAATTCATCAGGAGTTTCTGCCATTGACATTTACAAGGCCGGTTTCGGACATACGTATCGGTATCTTTACGATACGGGAAAAATGGGAATCTCGGTTGCCGGGAATTTATTCTTATGATACGGCTGATTATTTGACAGTAAAATATCCGATGAATATTGCTTCTAATAGCTTTTTCATTGCCGGGAATGTATGTCCGGATGAGAAACTGGTCGCAGCCATTTCTTCTTTGTCGGAGTGTGAATCTCTTTTTTACGGAGATGAGCTGATTGCTTTTTACGGTTCGTTGGATGCTTTCCGTAAGAAAGATTTCGGTGTAAAGCATACTTTGAATGAAGAACCTTTTATGATTCGGAAATTGTATGATATATTTCTGAAGAACGGAGAGGCTTTAGAAGCAGATTATCGATATATCGTCTCTTCCGGAAAATCCGAACCGTTATCCGCATCAAACAGGGTAATCGGTGATCCTTGTTTTCCAGACGGTACACCTAAAATATTTATAGAGCCGGGTGCGGTTGTCGAATGTTCGGCATTGAACGTGACAAAAGGTCCGGTTTATATCGGGAAAGATGCCGAAATCATGGAAGGAGTATGTATTCGTGCTCCTTTTGCGGCTTGTGAGCATGTGGTCGTGAATATGGGAACAAAAATTTATGGAGCGACGACATTAGGTCCTTATTGTAAAGTAGGGGGCGAGTTGAATAATGTGGTGATGCTTGCCTATTCAAATAAAGGACATGATGGATTTCTCGGAAATTCGGTTATCGGAGAGTGGTGCAACTTGGGAGCAGGAACTAATGCATCGAATTTAAAAAATGATTATAGCGAGATAAAACTATGGAATTATCCTACTGGACGTTTTTTGCGTACCGGCTTGCAATTTTGCGGGTTGATGATGGGTGATCATTCTAAGGCAGGAATAAATAGCATGTTCAATACCGCTACGGTTGTTGGAGTGGGAGTGAACATACACGGTTCGGGTTTTCCTCGGAATTTTGTAGCTTCTTTTAGCGAGGGCGGTGCTGCCGGTTTTTCTGATGTTCAGTTATCTAAGTTTTATTCGATTGCCGAACGGATGATGGCACGGCGAGGAAAAATACTTACCGATGTCGATAAGGATATTTTGGAAGCGATTTATAATCAGACCGAAAGTTTGAGGTAAAGATCGAAACAGCGGGGAGATTTTTTTCACTAAATTTCCCCGCTGTTCTGGTCTTTGATTATTTTACGATTTTTTTGATTTCTTCTTTTACCAGTTTCTCCATGATCTTGTAACCGTCTCCGTTCGGATGTACGCCGTCTTTGCTCAACTTTTCAGGAAGGCCGTTCTTTTCATCTTTCATAGCGGAGAAATAATCTACATATCCATATTTGTTTGCTTTGGCATAGGCTTCTATTTCTTTGTTTAAGGCTATAATTTTTTGAGGGGCATCTTTGATGTCGAGCCGCCATTTTATTTGTGATGCGGGAAGTACCGATGTAAGAATCACCTTGATTCCGTTTGCTTCGGCGATGGAAGCCATAGCTTTGATATTGTTGAGTGTAAACTCAGGATGATAAGCACCAGTATTTTCTGCGACGTCGTTTGTTCCGGCGTTAATGACTACTGCTTTCGGCTTGAGGGCGACAACATCCCCGTAAAAACGCATAAGCATTTGCGGACTTGTTTGCCCGCTGATTCCACGGCCGATATAATTGTTTTCGGTGAAAAATTCAGGATGTGTACCGACCCAACCTTCGGTTATGGAGTTACCCATAAATACCACGCGTTTTTCTTTTTTTGTGGTAGCCGGAAGTTCTTGATTTGCTTTTTCATATTTCCGGATGTTTGCTTTTTCGTATAAATCTTGAGATTTAACGGAGGAGATGAACGGGAACGAAAATAAGACAGTCCCACAGACGATTAAGATTAACTTTTTCATTTTTATATTATTAATTATGTGTATTTAGATAATCAGAACAGAGTGAATAGGTAATTCCGTCAGCAATACCTATAGTAGGTACCCATATAGATTTACAGTTGAGGTGTCGTGTTATTTGTATGAATAATTCTGCGGCGGGTACGATAACGTCTGCTCTATCAGGTTTCAGATCGTACTGCTTCATTCGTTCTTTTATGGGGAGTGCCTGAAGCATGTTCGATACTTGATACAAGGATTCGAGCGATAACGGTTCTCCTTTTGTCGTACCCGACAGTTTATATATTTTATTGATATTTCCGCCAGATCCTATGATAGAAATATCTGGATATTCCAATGCTAATGATTTCAAGTCGGAGTATAGCTTGAGAAGCTCTTCTTTTTTGACTTTGTTATTGAGAATACGTACGGTTCCTATATTATAGGAACGAGAATCCTTAAGTTTGCAATCTTGGATCAGGCTCGTTTCGGTACTTCCTCCTCCGATATCTACATATAAATAGTCTCCCGGACGGTTTAATATATCGACGATGTGGCTGTCATATACGATTCTCGCTTCTTCTTTTCCGTCTATAATATCAATTTTTATACCGGTTTGTTCGGATATGTAACGGACAACTTCCGATCCGTTCGAAGCATCTCGCATGGCGGAAGTTGCACAAGCTCTGTAACTGATGACTCTATATACTTGCATCATTTGTTTGAATGCGGCAATGAGCCGTAACAGTCGTTCAGTTTTGTCGTTCGATATTCTGCCTAATGTGAAAGCGTCTTGCCCTAATCGCAAGGGAACTCTGACAATAAAAGTCTTTTTTAGTTGATTTGCCGTCTCCCCTTTGTATATTCCCTTTATGAGCAGGCGCACGGCATTTGATCCTATATCGATTGCTGCAAAATTTATTTGCTCCATAGATTTTTTCGTTTTCTTTTGCGAATATAATGAGAAAAATTTTGTTTTTATCCCGGATGATTCTGAAAATCGTTTTAGTACTTGTTTTAGTTTTTACTCAGTCTCTTTCAGAGAGGGGAATCGTACCGATATATTGTTAACAATGTTATAGTCCGGAAAAAAACACAAAGATGACCTGATCGTACTTTTATTGTAAAATTTAGAAAAGAATTTAATAGCTCTTACCGGGCAAGATCAAGGCGGATCGATACACCGAAACTGCTGTCAGAGATGGGATATGAAGTCGATGATACCAACGGAGTATTGATTTGGTGATCATAGAAAGCCCGTAGTGTAATGAGTTTGCTTAAAGCATAATCGGCAGAGAAATTGAGCATCATTACTTTTGTACCGGAAGTAGCCTGAGTGAAATTCTGTTCAATACGGCGTATTAAGGATTGATCTCTTTTGAAAGAGAAGTTTGCTCGTAATTTCAGATCATTGTTAAATGTCCCTTGTTTACCGCCTTTTCCTCTCCAAATGGCGTTGAAATCGGTAATTGTATAGCCTGCACCTACAGTAACGCCTTGACTTGTATATTCGACAATTTGTCCTGCTGAAGAATTCAGGCTTAATGTACGGGAATTTTGATACTCTACTTTAGCTGTGATACTGTTTTTAAAGGTCATATCTAATCCGAGTAAAGGTGCAAAACTTTCATTAATGCTTACAGAAGAGATATCGTATGGAGAGGACGGTATCGGATTCCCTGTGAGTTCGTCTTTCGTAAAACCGAAATCTTTTTCTTCAGCTTCAGCCCAGTTCAGGAAAGAGGAAAAAGACCCCACGGTATAAGTACATCGGTAGGCATGACTCAGGACGATACTTTTGAAGTATTTCTTTAATGCCTTTATCTTAGATAGACCATCATAGGTTATTTTCCAGTTAGGTAATAAACTTCTGATCGACGGAAAAGCCGTTAATCCGATTTTTCCCGCATCTTTGCCACTGTAAGCGGCGATAAATGCAGGTATCATGACATCGGGAGAATTACGGTTAACCCCTCCGTTTTCTGAATTATATCGTTGCCCGACTAATCCTTTTTCACTGATAAATCTTGCTGAAGGATATGTCATTTGACTATACTTGGCTTCTAATCGTTGAGCAATAATCTCACGATTTTGCAAAAAGTTCTCAAAAGCTTTGGAATAATATCCGTTCGATGCCTTTGCACTTTTCAGAGATGAGGCAATCGCAACGTGAGTCATTGTGAAACTTCCTCCTCGTATGGTGGGCATTCCGTCATACATAAATTGTATTTGGTTGTTGTTGCTCACGGTGCGGTTGGCATTTAACGTGATTTTGAATCCTTTAAACGGTTCTAAGGTGGCATCTATACTGAATTCTTCTGTACGATTCATAATAGCAGGGCTTACTAATGAGTCGTTGACAATAAGCCAACCTCGGTCCTTGATTTTTTCGATATAGCTTTCGTCTGTCAATCCGAAAGCGAAATCAAGTCCCGGAGCTAAGGTACTGGTTGCTGTGGATTGTCCGAACATGTCCCCGACATTAGGCAAGAAAGACGGAATATACATTGAGTTACTGTTTTTGTAATGGACGTTCACATTTCTTACCATCATGGCAAACCGTGTTGTGTATTCTGCTGCTTTATACCAGAAAGAATCTTCAGGACGTTTGCCGGGCAGTACGGTTAGTGTTATTTGGGCCGTATCTCTGTTTTCAATAAGAATTGTGTTTTTATCCACAACTTTATATTTGACGGAATAATATATTCCGTCTTTGGTTTTTGCGGAAACTTTTACTTTTTTATTGTCCAAATTGTGTTTCACCGTAGTTGTCGTGTCGCTTTTTAACGAGATATTGCGCTGGAATCTCTTTTTCTGGGTACTGCTACGGGAAGATGACCGAGAGGTATTGGCGAATTTCCGATTTACTTTTTTCAGAAAATCCGATTTATTGTAGAGAGTTTCCAGATTGAAACGACCGTCGATTCCGAATTGACCTTGATTATTCAGATTATTACCCATTGTCGTTTCACTATCAATATAAACCCCTCTGTCCCAAGAATATGTCGAGTTGTATTTCGCCGATAGGGTCATCCAATTCAGCATGGGAATTTTAGATAACGGAACGTCGAAAGAGGCGTTGAATGTTTGGTTATAATTCCAGGGTGTTCCTAAGTGCCATATACTTTGCATGACCGTGTCTTTCCATGCTTTATATTCATCGGGGAAAAGCTTTTTATTTACTACACCCGAGGGTTCGTCGATACGGGCATTTGTCATGGTAGCTAAAGACATGTTTAAGGATTTCAACAGATTCCATTGAATAGAGAACTGCCGATCCCATAAAAAGTTCTTGCTTACCGAAATAGGAAGTTGCGTGCTTGTGCCGTCTTCTCCTAACTCTCGCAATTGTTGCTCGTAGTAGTAACGAGACATATTAGTATAGAACGAAATATTATTCGGTACATAGTTAATACTCATGTCTTTGATAACCTTCAAATGTTTCGATCTGCTTTTTAGTGATTTAAAGGGTTGAAGGGGTTTCACATACGGTGTATAACTGTAACTGAAATTTCCTCTTCTGTCCAGTGTATTTTCGAATAGAATTGTCGGGTCTTGCTTATTTTGGATGTTTGACGAGTAGCTAAAAGTAAAGTTTGCCGGATCATAAGGCATCGGATTTTTACTTTGTATGTCGAATCTCAATCCGGAAATACTGAAACTCTTAACTGTCGATATATCGATAGATGCATTTTTGATCGAATCTCTTTCAGCGTCAGAACCGGCAGCGTCTAAAGCATCTGAAAGTAAAATATCCTGATCGAGCGGGTTGTATTTCGGCAACGTCCGCTCTTCAGATAATGAGTAAAATATCGGTGCTTTGAGTTTCAATTTTTCAGGTAAAAAACGACCGACATCTACCATTGTAGCTATATTGTATTGATAATAATCGTCAAGTCGACGTTCATTCAGGCTTTGATCTATCCCTCCGAAGCCGCAAGTTTCGATGTGTCCCCCGAAATTTACGGTGGCTATATCGGATATCGCCAGATTTACATTAGCTCGGGCAGCCCAACCTCCGCTCTCATTAAAACCGGATAGTCTGAGTTCGTTAACCCATACCACAATATCTTTATTCGTCCCCGCATTATTCCGGACACCGATCATAATTGTCGATATGTCGGACAGGCTCGGATTTCCGATTACCGAGACTTTATTTCTCGGATGATCAGGATCATATATCGAATAAACGTCTTGATAGCTCGAACCTTCATCCCCTCTTCGTTTTGCCGCATTCCGTTTTAATTTCAATTCTGTTACCAGAGATAAGGGAACGTTGATCATGTTTTGTGTAGGCCAAACGGTCTCTTGGTCTTGTGAATTGTATGTGTTATAAGTTCCCGGAGGAGTAAGTGCCAAAGGCACTTCATATTCGTAATAATTGTTTCGGTAATCAGACCCGAAACGAATGAATACAGAAGTTTCTCCGTTCCTTAAGTCTGTGTTATCATCAATTAGTTTTTCGGCATGAGTAAACATTTGTAAATATTTGTAATTACGCATGTCAAGACTCGTATTTTTATATACGGCACGAGCATTTTTAGGAGGTAAATCTCTTATTTTTAAAGATAAAGATTGCTCGTTTAATTGAGTGATCTGGGATTGGTCGGGAGAAATTATCCGGCTGACTCCAGGAGGCAGTACATAGTTTACAGGAGTTTGTCCTGCATTTTCTTCTATATTAACAACTGATACATCCAATTCCCCTTCTGCCGGCAGTGATGTGTTGGGTGATTCTCCGGTTTGTAGACGAAGAGAGTAACTTCTCCAGTCTCCCCGTACAAGTTCGAGTGAAGCAAAACGCAGGTGTGTTTCTTTTTCGAATCCGGTCATGAACATCCGTGCAAAACGGATTGTCTTGAAATCTTGTATAGAACCGTATTTTTTTCGTGGAATATGGGTTTCATCGTCGCTGTCGTCTTTCAAAGGTATTTTAAATTGATACCATGTAACTTCTGATTCCTGACCATTTCTCAGACGAACGACAGTCGTGCGTTTATCAGTGATGTAATTTCTTCCTACTTGAAGATTCTGAGGAGATATTTTTATACCGTATTCATAGTATCTTTCGTATTCGTTCAACGTGTTGTCTTGATTGATATCTTCGACGTCCGGAACGCTTTTGGAGGATTGGTAGTACTTGTCTGCTGCATCATCCGGAGAACTTGAGTTCCCTTCTACTCCGTTATAATGTTTATATCGGCTGAGAATATCGAGCTGCATGTCATCGTAGTCTACACCTCTGTAAAAATGATAATTATCTCCTGCAGGGTCGTTCAAAGGAGAAAAAGGATCTTCCAACATTTTGGCTTGAGCTTCTGCCGTCGTATTTTGTTTCAATTTCTCTAAAAAGTCGGAATAGGTGGAAAAAGTAAATTCTTCGTTGTTTGTAAGCCCGTCGAGTCCTACGTCTTGTTTTTCACGAGCACCGTCTGCGTTCTCGAAAGCATAGGTCATAGATTGGCGTTTCGAAACTTTTCCCCATACGGTGGTTGTCAGATTCGATTCATCTCCATCGACAGGAAGACCGTTTTCGAACGATTTCATACCATCTTTCAGTATATCTTCCGATATTTCTCCAAAATTGAAATACAGGTATCCGACCTGACTTTCATTCCCCGGATTGTCCGGATCGAGGAACGGGTCCATCATCCAAAATTGTAAATATTCGATGTTTGCAGCTTCAAAGTCGGTATTATCCATTTTTCTCATAATCCCTCCCCAGCGTTGTTCCGGGAATTTGAGAGAACCGTCATTGTTTATTTTATCCGCATCTACATTGTACGGTCCTCTTTCTGTCGGATAATACGATAGGTTCAGAACTTGTAGGACAGAAGATTCGCCGTAACCGAGTTCTTTGTTCGGGAATACCTCGCTGACATCGATTTCCCGTACATAATGATTGGATAATTGATCTAAATCGTTTTTAATATGGGCAGGAGTTAACGAGGAATTTTTTTGAGTAAACATCCGGTCTATATAATACCAAGATATTAAAGCCCGATTCTTTCCGTAATCAGCATTGTTGGAATATTTTGATTCGGGAAACATAGACGGAGTCGAGGCGAGTGACCATGAATATGGTGTCCTCAGATCATAACCCGATTGAGAAGACTCGAAGTCATCGATATAGGAGAGCGAGTTGTTTTTCCCTTTTCCCGGTATTAACTGTGCAAATTCTGCATTTAGCGATAATCGGGACGGGGCTGTTGCATTCACGGTCGGTATTTTGTTGATCAAAGATGTTAGCCATTGGAATTCTGTATTGTAAGAAGTATTTAATCCCCACAGAGTATTATTCAGCACTTCATCTCCGATGTTCACTTTCTCGGTCAGAGACTTTTCTCCCAAGTGCATAATTGTAGCTCCGACATTAAAATCTTTAGAGAAAGCATAGTTAAGATCTAATCCGACCATTGTTTTTCGTTGCATGTTGAATAATGACTGGTCTTCAAGACTGACGCTGATCGGAGTTCCGGAGTCGATATAACTTTGATTTAAAATAGTTACAGTTCCCATTGTGTAATCGACCGAATAATCTACATTCTCGGTCAGGGTCATACCTCCGGCCGTGACTCGTACCGATCCTCGGGGTACGTGCGTGGCGTTAAGTTGTATTTCTGCTCCTGATGATGCTTTATATTCACCTTTGATTACGAACTTGTTCTTATCGGCATACTGTCTGGCTGCTGTTAATGTAGTGTCGTACAGTTCTTGATAGACATATTGGTCAACATTCGGTATGTTTCCGATTTTCTTTTTTAAGTGTGAGCCAAAAGGTTCTACTACCGGGAAAAATACTCGACCTTTGGATGCAAGAATCGTGTACCCTTCTACAAAGTCGAAAAATCCGTCGGGATTTGTCTCTTGGTTGTTATCTAATCGGTCAAGGTTCATAACCTTCAATAAGGTTTCGTTCTTGATGTTTCCGATAGGCATATATGTCAATTGTGTCCCGGCCGTGTCGCTTTTATAGTAAATATTTAACCGGAACTTTTCTTTTTGTATCTGAGTGGCGTTAAGGGAATATACATTTTTCATCATCAACTTCCATGCCGGAACGCTTGTCGAGATTGTTGTCCCTTTTAATAGCTTTACATACAGGCTCTTGTCTGTATCTGTAATATTCCCTGAAAATTCTCCTACCTGATATGTCTGCCCGTTTTTCGTATATTCGAATGCTACTGCCAGTACTTCATCCGGATTGAGCTGACTATTTAAAGAAATATATCCGAGTTGACTGTTCAGTGTATATTCCGAACTGGTGAGCAGTCGGGCACTTTCGACTTTGACATATTCTTGTCCGCCATTGAATCCTTGAGCTTCAAGAGGCTCTAATACCTGAGTCACCTGGTTAATGTTTCTGGCATCGGGATAGTTGGTTTGAATGTATTCATATAAACTATTTGCATTGTTTGCCGGACATGTATAGCTTCCGTTTGTATGCCATAGATCCGGATTTGCTAAATTATTTCTGTTTTGTTCTCCAAGGTCCATAAACCCGACGATGTTACGCGCCTGGTCATAATTTCCTCTTTTGTTGGTCACCCATACTTCTATACGGTTAATAGTCACTCCCGAAGATATATAAGGGAGTTTTGACATAGAATTATCATAATTATCTCTAAAATAGTGGGCTAAAAAATAGTGACGATTTTCATCATACTGGTCGGCGCTGAAAGAAAATTCCGTAGTTTGAGCACCGCCTTTTGAGTTGACAGTTTTAGACTCTGATTCTTGTTGGGAGACTAAAGCGGTAACAGTCAGTTTACCGAATTGCATCTTAGTTTTTATCCCGAATAAAGCTGATCCTCCACGTATTAAGGAAGATCCTGTGGTCATACTAACATTACCGGCTTCGATACTTTTGATGATTTCGTCTTCTTTCCCTTCATAATTCAAATTCAGTTTTTGGGAATCGAAATCGAATGTTGCTCCGGTATTATAGTTCATGTTAAAATTGAGCTTGTCTCCTACTTTTGCTGTAATATCCGCTTGGATTTGTTCCTCGAAATCGAAGTAGGTCTTTTTCCTTGCACTCAATGCCAATGCCGGGTTATCGATTTTATTTGTCTTTATACTCATGGTCAGTTCTGCCGACCCTTGAGTTTTAATTTGCACACCACCCGGACCGAAAACTTTTTCTAACGGACCGAGATTGAATTTCATATCGAGAATATCGAAAGGGTCTTTTCCCTTACCTGCATTTTCTTTGTTTTTTTCCCGATAGTAGGCTTCTATGGATTTTCGTAAGGAATAATCTTTGTATTCTTCAGGGGTCAGCATAAAAGGCGTAGACACTTCCATATCTCCGACTTTTGTACGCACAACGTAACATTGAGTTACCGGATCATATTCGAACACTGAGCGTACGTTCTCAGGAGTTTTTAGATCTGCCGGACTGTTTTTATAAAGATCTTCATAAGTCTCTATCGAAGTTTTAGCTACCGGGAAACGGCTTTTTTTTGTAGTATCTTCAGGTGCTGGAATGGATGAGACGGATGCTTCCGGAAGGTTTAGTGAGGAAAAGGTACGGTTATAAGCCGCAAAGGCAGAGTAGATTCCTATCCCGCTGATACATAGAAAAATATATAAAAGATAATAGAGCCTTTTATTCATTGATCCGTGAATCCTTTTCCCTTCTCCCGTATGTGTGTTTTACAGCATTTTAAGTGCAGCTTTGATAATAGCTTCTACTTTTAATGTGGGAGATTCGTTCAATAATTTTTGTACGACCTTCATTGAAGCGGTTTGCGGAAATCCTAACATGACCAAAGCGGCCACAGCCTCATCCTGTACCTCTTGATTTTGGGGCATACTTATATTTAACGTATTGTCCCCCGGTTTTATTTTATCTTTAAGGTCAACAATTATGCGTTGGGCGGTTTTTGCACCGATCCCTTTAACGCTTTTCAATATGTTTACGTTTTCAGAAACGATAACTTGCTCCAGTTCAGGAGCAGAGAGAGAAGAAAGAATCATTCGTGCGGTATTCGGTCCGACTCCGGAAACGGAAATTAACAACAAAAACAAGTCTCTTTCGCGACGGCTGATAAATCCGAAAAGTACGTGAGCATCTTCGCGTATAGATTCATATACAAATAGCTTGGTTGCAGTATTCTGGGATAGTGCACTGTAAGTCGTTAAAGATATATTGAGGAAATAGCCTATTCCATTACATTCTATTACTGCCGATGCTGGAGTTAATTCGGAAATTTTACCTGTGATATATTCTATCATTCTGCTGTTATTTTTCTTGCCTTCAAAGGTAAGAATTATCTATTAATCGTGAAAGAACTGTAAAAAGAAACGCTTTTATATTTTGAATAATCTGTCTTGGTTATTAATAGGAAAATTCAGACAGGCTTTTATTGTATCTTGAATAAAATTAGTCTATTAAATTATTGAAGCGTCGAATGAATTTTAAAATTCATTCGACGCTTCAATAATTTAAGTTAGTCGTGTTATTTTTCTGATTCTTTTACGACAGAAAACTTTTCCATAGCTTGTTTAAACAATTTGCTTCCTGTTGCGGCATCTACATGTGCTGAAGGACCTGTTACACATCCACCCTCACAAGCCATTACTTCGATAAAGTTAACCGGTGCTTTACCTTTGGAGAATGCCCGAAGTAGGCCGATGTTCTTTTTATTAAGATTCGATACTTGCAAAGCTTTCAGATCGGGGATTAGGTTTTGCGCTTTTACAGCTCCGATAACTCCTCCCGACATGCCAAAACCTTTTCCTTCTTTAGGTGCTGAACAATGGAAAGATTCATTATTTTTGGGGGTCATATCAATAGATAATCCGTCGAATATGGCGTTAATTTCTTCAAACGTCATTACATAATCTACAGCTTCGTCCCTGCGGGCTTCTGAACGTTTAGCAACGCAAGGGCCTATGAATACGACAAGACTTTCGGGGTATTTTTCTTTTGCCATTCGTGCTGTGTAGTACATAGGACTTCCGGTAGTTGATACATACGGTTTCATATCTTTGATATGTTTGTTTACCAGCTCTATGTAAGATGGACAGCATGATGTTGTCATAAACGGTTGTCCTTCTTCCAGTTTTTCTTTCAGTTCTTCGGCTTCTCTTCGGGTTGTCTCCATCGCTCCGTCGGCTACTTCGAGAACATCATGAAAACCGATTTCACGTATCGCTTCGAATATGGTTTCCATTTTTTCGGAATATTGTCCCATGATAGAAGGCGCGACGATTGCAATAACTTGTTTTCCTTCTTTGATTTTAGAGAGAACATCGAATACTTCAGATATTTCAAAAATAGATCCGAAAGGACAAGCGTTGATGCATTTGCCGCAATAGATACATTTCGATTCATCGATATGTTCGATGCCGTTCTCGTCTTTAGAAATGGCTTTTACCGGACAGGCTTCTTCACAAGGTACTGGAATATATACGATGGCATGATAAGGACAGGCTTCTTTGCAAATTCCGCAACTGACGCATTTGCTGTGATCGATTCGGGCTTGGCCATTTTCTCCGAAAGAGATTGCTTTTCGAGAACAATTCATATAACAAGCTCTTGCTACACATCCTCGGCAGAGATTGGTTACTTCGTAATTTACCTGAACACATGCAGAGCAAGCTTCATCAATGACACATAAAATATTTTCTTTATTGTTTTTCCCTCTTTTTAAAGCTTTTTCTGCATAATAAGAGAGGGGAATCAGTTCGTCTTGTTCGTCATTCATATCAAAGCCCAGCAACGGAAAAGATTTATATTTCCAGACAGCTCTTTCTTTGTGAATGCAACAGCGTCCCATAATTTTCGCATTACGCGGACTGAGTTCGATAGGTAAACGATCAATGTGTTCTACCAAACGGTCTTGTTTCCATAATTCAACAAGTTTTGCCATTAATACCCGGCGGACAATGAGTACATTATTCGCAAAAGCCATAAATATAATTTTGTATTTGTGATTTTTTAAACGGCTGCAAAGGTACTGCTATTTTCTCAAACAACTGTATGAATGTTATATAAAAATAAGAGAGGTTATAGATATTTTCTATTGCTGGAAAGTCCGCATCGAACATTGCCCGTTTAAATGTGCGTTAGGCTCTATTACTAAGGTCGTAACCGTAATATTTCCTTCCAGAAAAGAACTTGACTTTAAAACCAAAGTATCTGCTACAACTATATTGCCACATACAGTTCCCATAATCTCGGCATTGACAGCTTTTATGTCTCCCTGTACACGTCCTTGCTCTCCGATAATGACTTTTCCCTGACAATCAAGATTTCCTTGAAGAATTCCGTCTATACGAATGTCTGTAGAGGCCGAAATGTTTCCCGTAACAGTCGTCTCTACAGTTAGTGCGCTGTGCGCCATACCGGTAGGTTGGTTTTCCTTTGCCATATTATTATTTCTCCTATGGTTGCAAAATTACGATTTCTAATGAAAAAACAATTCATGCCGGATAAAAACTTTTATAAGTTCAGTGCTTGGCTGAGTTTAGCTCGGGGTTGATTTGAGAATTTTTTATTGTAAAATTTAGACAGGTTCTTAGTTGGAATTGATATGTCGATGTATGGAAATAGATAGAAAAATGTACTTTTGCGGTAGTCTTTAAATAAAAGCAGATATGAATACGTTTGTAGAGTTGAGAAAAATTCGTTTTTATGCTTATCATGGTGTTGCTGAACAAGAGCGATGTGTAGGAAATGATTATGAAATATATGTTAAAGTAAAATATCCTTTTAAGGATGCTATGGAGACGGATAATTTGGACGCAACACTCAACTATGCCCAATTGTATGAAATTATTTATCGAGAAATGAGAATTTCTTCTCATTTGTTAGAGCATGTTGCGGGGAGAATCATACGTGCGATACAAACAGAGTTCCCTCTTTCTGAGGGAGGGATATTAAGCATTTCAAAACAAAAACCCCCTATATCCGGAGATATAGAGGGTGCATCTGTTATTGTTGAATGGTAAACTATTAGAATAAGATACCGTATTCTGACATAAATAGATCGAGTTTAATGTTTTTGTTCTCGACCTGCAGTTTATTTTAAATTTAGTTTTTTAGCGATGTCTTTGGGTATGGCTTTTTTGTTAACTACCATATTCATGGTTTTATAAAGAACATACGGCTCTGATGCGTAAAAAAATCCTTTATATACACCGTCATCGCCCCATGAGTTTTTTACTTTATAATAAGTCGTTCCGTTTTGATCGATGGCTTTTCCTACAATTTGCATGCCGTGGTCATCGGTCGTTTCAAACTTGTCGTATGCAGCTTGACGGAGTTCTTGAGTAATTTCTTGCTCTTTTCCCGGACCTTTCTGTTTTGCTGCTTTTCTTTCTTCCGGAGATAGTGTTGTCCAACGGGCTTTTTCTGTTCCGGCTTCACTTTCGATCTTCTTTTCTTCAGGAATTACAGCATAACCTTTGTTGTAGTTGAATCCTTTTTCACTGACATCGGCTGCCCAAAAAATAGTATATCCATTATCTATGGTGTTATTTAAAATGCGGTCAAAGTCATTTAACGGGACATTGTACGATTCTCCCCATGCCCAGTTGTCAGGAACTTCTATTGCAAATGTCTCGTAGAATGGATGATGAGTGAAAGAGGTAAAAGATATGTAGTCGTCCATATTCAGACCGAGAGATTCTGCAAAAGATAGGGGTGTATATTCTTTTCCTTGATAAGTGAACTTTTCTGGAAATTTACCCAGATAAGCATCGAGAATTCCATTAAATCCTTCTTTCCATGCCGGTGTGATTTGCGATTTGCGATCGACGATAGTCTTAATATATGCAGAAAGTACGGCATCCAGTTCTCCGTGGTTGTGTTTTGTAGAACCATAATTAAGTCCCGGATATGCTTCTTCGGGAACTATTCCGTACTTTTTGATAATATTCATGACATCATGAGTCGCTCCTCCTGCACTGAAGTTTCCGGTTCCGTGCATACGTACATATTTCTCGGCTTTTTCTAAATATGTCATTCTGACTATAAACATTTCTGAAAGATCAACTTCAGGTTTACCTTGTCGCAGCATTTCGCTTTCTAAAAATGCCAGACCGGAAAAGCTCCAACATGTACCTGAACGACTCTGATCTTTTACAGGCGTGTATTTTGCGATCTTGGTGTCGGTAAATTCGTATCCGTCAGTTTTTGCTTTTTCTTTTTCCTTGTCGTTTTTCGGTTCTTGTGCCCAGCTGTAAGATACAAATAGCAGACAAAGAGAAATTGATATCAAATTTTTTATCATAACATATATTGGTTTTAGGTAAGCATAATATAAAAAGTCGGTCAAAGATAGTATTTCATTTTTGTATAAGAGGTTAAAATAGGCTGATTTTTCGGGAATATTCTTTTTATCTCTCTTTTTATGACTATTTTTGTTTTATAACTTATTGTACGATTATGATGCGATTATGCCTGTTGTTATTATGTTTTTTGACAATTGTTCCGGTTAAAGGGCAAAAAAAGATATATAGAACCGAAGTTTTTGATCCGTTGATCCAGACTTTGCAAGTACGTGTAGAGAATGCGCCTTTATATCCTCCTATAATTTCTTTACAAAGTGATGATCGGATTATTGTTTCGTTTGACCAGTTTGTCGATGATCCGCAGTATTTGAGTTATAGCGTGATTCATTGTAATGCGGATTGGACTCGTTCGGGTTTGTCTGAATTAGAATATTTAGATGGTTTTAACAACCGTCCGGTGGAGTATTCAGAAATGTCTCTCAGTACATATAGAAACTATATTCATTATAAAATTGTACTGCCGAATGAATCGATGAGGTTCAAAGTTTCCGGGAATTATGTGGTAATCGTATATCCCGAAGATGAGCCAGATAAAGTACTGTTGCATGCTTGTTTTTCTATTTCTTCAGATCAAGTGTCGGTGCCTTGTCGCATCTTGACAAAAACAGATATCGATTATAATAAGGCTCATCAACAAATAGAGTTTAATGTACAATATCCTCATTATGATATTCGTAGTCCGCAAACTGAATTGAAGATTTATGTCTCGCAGAATAATCGTCGTGATAATGAAGTGCTTATAACACATCCGCTCTATGTCAAATCCAGAGAGTTGGTCTATGCTCATAATAAGGACCTTATTTTTGAAGCAGGAAATGAATATCGCCGTTTTGAGATGGTAACGACGAAGTATAAAGGAATGAGAGTAGCCGAACTGCGTTATTATGATCCGTATTTTAATGTGACGCTTTTTCCGGATTTCCCGAGAGCCGGGAAAAATTATCTCTATGACCAAACTCAAAATGGGCGGTTTACGATCCGCGAGAGCGATGCGGTTGATAGTGACCTTGAAGCAGATTATTTTATAGTTCACTTTTCTTTGGATTACGATAAACCGTTATCAGATGGCAATATTTATTTGGAGGGAGAGTTTACGCATGACCTATTTAATGATCGGAGTCAAATGATATATAATCCGGATACTCGCCGATATGAAAAAACTCTGTTTTTAAAACAAGGAGCATATAATTATCAATACCTCTATTTACCTTTCGGACAGATGAAGGCGACTCCTTCTCTTATTGAAGGGAATTATGTGGATACTAAAAATGAATATTTGATTAAGGTTTATCATCGAGTACAAGGAGAACGGTATGACCGTTTGATCGGGATAGGGCGTTGTATTCTTTAATGGCGTTTAAAGTTCGGTTATGTGTTTATTGCATAGAATATTTAAAGAAAGATATCAATTGTCTGAAGATAATGTTTCTCTTCTTTTTGAGAATATGGAGCAAATTACATTTTCTAAAAGAGATATTATACAGAAAGAGGGACGGCTGAGCTTCTATCTTTATTTTGTGGAAAGAGGTATTGTGCGCAGTTTTATATCAAGAGAAAACAAAGATGTGACGATATATATAGTTGCGGAAGGAGATACTCCTCTGGATTCGGTGGGACTGACTGAAATTTTGAACTCCAAATTCTCGATAGAGGCTATTGAAGATGTTGTTCTTTGGAGAATACATAAAAAACAATTAAAAAGTTTGTGTAGCAATTCTGTAGTTTTTGCTAATTTTTGTAGGCAATTATTGGAGACTCAGATGAGGGAAATCGAAGTTTATTGGACTGAATATTACTGGATGGACAAGAAGGAACAGTATAAGCTTATGCTGAAACGGCAACCTGAAATTTTTCAACGGATTTCACTGAAAGATATAGCTTCTTATTTAAATGTTACTCCACAATCGTTGAGTAGAATTAGAACCTTGATCGATTAATTATCTTATGGTAAATACTTCATATTAGATACGTGTTATTTTTGTCTCCGAAAATTTAAATTTGGAGAATAAGATGATGAAAGGTTATTTATTTTTAATTATTGCGATTATTTTAGAAACGATAGGAACATTTTTACTTAAAGTATCCGACCAATTTACAAAATTGTTTCCATCTCTCGGTGCGATAATAGCTTATATCGGGTGTTTTTATATTTTGAGTTTATCCCTTAAAACGATTCCGATAGGTATTGCTTATGGAATTTGGGCAGGGGCAGGTATCGTGTTGGTTATGCTTGTCGGTTTTTGTTTTTTTAAACAGATTCCGGATTTTGCGGCAGTATTGAGAACGATACTTATTATTTCCGGAATAGTAGTTATTAATGTTTTTTCAAAAATGGGGATTCATTAAATTTGTTTTGAATCTGTTTAGACTAGTTCTTAGCTATAATATTATTGCTAAATTGTTTTTTTGACATAATAAACCATTTTATTCTTTTTTAGTCTGTATTTAATGTGAATGTAATTCGTTGATTAACCTGTTTCGAATTATTTTGAAACAGTTCTTATTTATTCTGCGAAAGTACAGAAAGATACTATATTTCATTGTGGCTATTATTTTGTCTAACTATTAAATATAAATTTATGGGTTCATCAAAACTTTCTTCGGAGACAGAAAGAATTGTCTTTCTCGATTATTTACGAGTATTTGCCATGTTTTTGGTATTTGGCGTTCATGCATCGGAAAGTGTTTATTCCGATGGTACGTTAAATTTTTTATTTAAAAATGAAACTGATAGACTCAGTGTTTCATTTATGAGTAGTTTTTCTCGTTATGGAGTAGATTTGTATGTGATGGCATCCGCGTTTCTTTTATTACCGCTTAAAACAGACAGTAAAACATTTTTTAAACGGCGTTTTACTCGGGTTGTCATCCCTTTTGTTTTTTGGTTATTGATGTATGCGTTTTTGCCCTGTTTATGGGGTGCATGTGATGTTGCGCAATTGAAGGATTATCTCGTACAATTATGTGTAAACACGATTCCGCCAGCTAACCATTTGTGGTTTATATATATGCTTATCGGTCTTTACATGTTGATGCCAATCTTGTCTCCGTGGCTTAAACAGGTGAGCCGTAGAGGAGAAGAATGTTTTCTGTTAGTATGGTTATTAACGACGGTGATTTCTTTTATTCATGACCGTTTTGGCTATATGTATGGAGAGATGCCCGGATATCCTTACGGAATGTTCTATTACTTTTCCGGATTTATCGGATTTTTGGTATTAGCTCATTATATCCGTAATTATGTGAACTGGTCGATGAAAAAGACTCTGATTATTTCTATCCCGTTATTTTTAGCTGGTTATGCTATGTGTGTATATTCTTTTTATAACCGTTCGTTTTATGTTGATTGTGTCGAAGATTTGGAACATGGCTGGGATAATACCGGTATGGCAACAGTTATGATGGCTATCGGGGCATTTATGTTAATTAAAAAGATTACATATTCCAAAGGATTTCTTTATAAGTTGGTAAAAGATATTTCTCTTAAAAGTTACGGTATGTATTTGGTGCATATGATGTTTCTTCCGTTTATATATGCTTATTTAAGTTCTGTGTTACCAACTCCTTGGACGATATTTCTGTCGGTTTTAATTACTTATGTTGTAAGTTATTTAGCTGTAAAAATAATTTCATTTATTCCAAATAGTAAATATATTATTGGGTAAACGAGAAATGGGAGGGACAAGATCGTTCCTCTCTCTTTTTTTATGATAATCATTTTTGCTTTTTTTGATATAAAAAATAATATTTTTTGTAATAATAGGTATAATAGATAATTTGGGTATAGATAAAAGAAAGATAATCAAAAGAGTGACATAATTTGCTAAAACCTGAGGACGAGTAAATTAATTACGGAAAAAATTCTTTATATTATATATGTTTTATAACAGAATTGTTATCTTTGCACACAAATTAAAAAATCTATTTATTACAACATGGCGAATGTGATAAAGTTAAAAAAAGGCTTGGATATACCTTTGGAAGGAAAGCCGGTCAAAGAGGTCGTTGATGCTCCGAGAAGCGAGTATTATGCTCTTATTCCGGATGACTTTCACGGGGTAATTCCTAAGGTAATTGTGAAAGCCGGTGATCATGTAGATGCGGGAACACCGTTGATGTATGATAAAAATCGCCCGGAAGTGAAGTTTGTTTCTCCAGTAAGCGGAGAAGTCGTAGCAATAAACCGGGGAGAACGACGTAAAGTGTTGGATATAACGATAAAGTCTGATAATGAACAGACTTATGTCGATTTTGGAAAAGTTGATTTGACGAAACTCTCGGGAGAACAAGTGAAAGAATTTGTTCTCAATGCCGGATTGTTTCCGTTCATTAAGCAGCGTCCTTATGATATAATCGCCAATCCGGAAGTATCTCCTCGTGATATTTTTGTTTCGGCTTGGGATTCTGCCCCTTTAGCCCCTGACTTTGCTTTTGTATCGAAGGGTGAAGAGAAAAATTTTCAAGCAGGATTGGACGCATTGAAGAAGATGACGGCAGGAAAGGTTTATGTAGGTATGTCAGTTCAAAATACGGTTGATATATCTGGGGTAGAAACTGTTCTCTTTGAAGGACCGCATCCTGCCGGGAATGTTGGAGTACAGATTCAGCATATTGCACCTATCAACAAAGGTGAAGTCGTTTGGACACTAAGTGCTTTTGACGTATTGTTGATAGGTCGGTTTTTTAATACCGGGAAAGTCGATTTTTCCCGAATCGTTGCCGTGACGGGATCGGAGATTGTTAAACCGATATATGTGCGTACTGTTGCCGGAGCTCGCTTAGACAGTATATTGGGAAATAACGTCAAAAAAAGTAATTATAATCAACGTTTTATAAGCGGGAATGTCCTTACGGGAGTAAAGGTCGATCCAATGGGGTATTTACGAATGCCTCATAGCCAGTTGACCGTTATACCTGAAGGCGATGATTGTAATGAATTTTTCGGATGGGCGACTCCCGGACTTGATAAATATAGTGTAAGCCACAGTTATTTTACATGGTTGTTGGGACGAAAAAAAGAGTATGCTTTGGATGCTCGTCTGCATGGTGGTGAACGGGCTATTATTATGTCGGGGGAGTATGATAAGGTGTTCCCGATGGATATTTTACCGGAGTTTCTGATTAAGGCGGTTATTGCTTTTGATATTGATAAAATGGAAAATCTTGGTATTTATGAGGTTGCTCCCGAAGATTTTGCATTATGTGAATTTGTTGACACATCGAAACTCGAAATTCAGAAAATTATCCGTAACGGACTCGATCAGTTAATGAAAGAGATGAATTAAGCAGACATAAACCTATTTAAATAAAACTCACATTGAAAGCTTTAAGAAATTATATCAATAGAATTAAACCTAATTTTGAACCGGGCGGGAAGTTTTCGATGTTTCAATCTGTCTTTGAAGGGTTTGAAACATTCCTTTTTGTCCCGAATACAACGTCAAAATCAGGTGTGCATATTCATGACAGCATCGATACGAAACGTACCATGACTGTAGTGATTATTGCTTTACTTCCGGCTCTGTTATTCGGAATGTATAATGTCGGTTATCAACATTATTTGGCGATAGGAGAGTTAGCTCAGACCGGATTTTGGATGACTTTCCTTTTCGGATTTTTAGCCGTACTTCCTAAGATTATCGTTTCTTATGTCGTCGGATTAGGAATCGAATTTGCGGTAGCACAAATGCGAGGACATGAAATTCAGGAAGGTTTTTTGGTTTCGGGGATTCTTATTCCGATGATTGTTCCTATCGACACTCCATTATGGATGATTGCAGTCGCTACGGCTTTTGCAGTTATTTTTGCTAAGGAAGTGTTCGGCGGAACAGGAATGAATGTATTTAATGTTGCTTTGATTACCCGGGCATTCCTTTTCTTCGCTTATCCTTCCAAGATGTCAGGTGATTCTGTTTTTGTTCGTATTTCCGATACATTCGGTTTAGGAGCTGGTCAAGTTGTAGAGGGTTTTTCCGGAGCAACTCCGTTGGGGCAGGTTGCAACATATACGGCGGCCAATGGTGATCTTACGTTAGTGAATATTTTGGGAGAAAAAATTTCTACTTTAGATTCTTTTTTAGGCCTTATTCCCGGTTCTATCGGAGAGACTTCTACGTTGGCTATTTTGATCGGTGCGGCGATTCTTCTTTTTACAGGAATAGCCAATTGGCGGATCATGTTTTCTGTTTTTGTAGGAGGCTTGTTTATGGGATATATTGCGAATCTTTTTGCTTCACCGACATATCCCGGCTCATTCCTTTCTCCATCGGATCAGATTTGTCTCGGCGGATTTGCTTTTGCTGCTGTGTTTATGGCTACCGATCCGGTAACAGGAGCACGTACGACATTAGGAAAATATATATACGGTTTTTTGATCGGGGTTATTGCTATAATTATTCGTGTATATAATAACGGTTATCCAGAAGGAGCTATGTTGGCAGTATTGCTGATGAATGTTTTCGCTCCTTTGATTGATTATTTCGTTGTGGAAGCGAATATGAAAAAGAGATTGAAAAGAGCTAAAACTAACGCATAAAAAAGAGAATCATGAACAAGCAGAGTAATGTATATACAATAATATATGCTTCGGTGATGGTGATCGTTGTTGCCGCCGTATTAGCTTATACAGCTTTATTGCTGAAAGAACCGCAGACTAAAAATGTGGAAATTGATAAAATGAAACAGATCTTGAGTTCGGTGAATATTGCATCCGATGCGACAAATGCTCAGGAACTGTATAAAAAGTATATAGTAAACACGTATGTCATCAATGCCGATGGAGAAAAAATCGATGGAGTAAATGCATTTGACGTAAATACGGCTAATCAGGTGAAAAAAGCCTCATCGGATAGAGAGTTGCCGGTTTTTGTCTGTAGATTGGAAGATGGTTCTGAAAAATATGTTATTCCGATGAATGGCGCTGGATTGTGGGGGCCTATCTGGGGATATGTTTCTGTCGATAAAGATGGAAATACCATTTATGGAGCTTATTTTGCACATCAGGGCGAAACTCCGGGATTGGGCGCTGAGATTGAGAAACCTATGTTTTCAGATCAGTATAAAGGTAAGCATTTATTTATTGACGGTGAATTTAAGTCGATTGCTGTAGAGAAAAAAGGACAGAAACCTGTCGATGGGGCTGAATATGTAGATGCTATCTCCGGGGGAACGATTACGAGTAAAGGTGTACAAGATATGATGAAAAATAGTCTTGAACCATATCAGAATTTTTTTAAGTCATTAAAATAAGTGGAGAAATAGATATGTTATCCAAGAAAAATAAAGAAATCCTTTTAGGTCCGCTCTCCAAAAATAACCCGGTCATAGTACAGATATTGGGTATCTGTTCGGCTTTGGCTGTAACGGCAAAATTGGAGCCGGCTTTTGTTATGGCAATTTCTGTAACGGCTGTTGTCGCTTTTGCTAATGTGATAATTTCGTTGTTACGCAATACGATTCCTAACAGCATTCGTATTATTGTTCAATTGGTTGTTGTCGCTGCGTTGGTGATCATTGTCGATCAGGTGTTGAAAGCTTATGCTTATGATGTAAGCAAGCAGCTTTCGGTGTTTGTAGGATTAATTATAACCAACTGTATATTGATGGGGCGTCTTGAGGCATTTGCGTTGGGGCATGGCCCGTGGGAATCTTTTCTTGACGGAATAGGCAATGGTATCGGTTACGGACTGATCCTTGTTATTGTGGCTTTTTTTCGTGAGTTGTTAGGTTCTGGTACTCTCTGGGGCTATCAAGTCGTTCCTGACATATTTTATAAATGGGGTTATGAAAATAACGGGTTGATGATATTACCTCCGATGGCATTGATTACGGTAGCATGTATTATTTGGATACATCGTTCCCGAAATAAAGATTTGCAGGAGAAGTAACACATAATTAATGCAGTAGAAAATGGAAAATTTGAATTTATTTATTCGGTCTATATTCATAGACAATATGATATTCGCCTACTTTTTAGGTATGTGTTCTTATCTGGCGGTTTCTAAAAATGTGAAAACGGCGATAGGTTTGGGTATTGCGGTGACATTTGTTTTGGCAATTACCCTTCCTGTGAATTATTTGCTTGAAAACTATATATTGAAATCGGGTGCTCTTTCTTGGTTGGGAGAGGAGTATAAAGGTGTTGATCTGAGTTTCTTAAGCTTAATTTTGTTTATTGCTGTTATTGCCTCTATGGTACAGTTGGTAGAAATGGTAGTTGAGAAATACTCTCCCTCTCTATATGCTTCGCTAGGTATATTTTTACCTTTAATTGCCGTAAATTGCGCGATTCTTGGAGGATCGTTATTTATGCAACAGCGTGAATTTCCGAATGTAGGTACAGCTACCGTGTATGGTATCGGTTCGGGTATCGGTTGGATGCTTGCAATTGTAGGAATTGCAGCAATTCGTGAAAAACTGGCATATTCGAATGTTCCGGCTCCTCTTCGGGGTATTGGTATTACTTTTATTATAACCGGACTAATGGGGATTGCTTTCATGAGTTTTCTGGGGATTAAACTTTAATTGTATTCTAAAATTATAAACGATGATCGAATTAATGATGAGTAATCTCACTATATTGGCAGCAGTTGTAATCTTTTTAATATTGACTCTTTTGCTTGTTGCAATATTATTGCTTGCCAAAGCTAAGTTGACTCCTTCCGGAGAATTGAAGATACGTATTAACGGGGAGCGGGAGGTGATTACTTCTGCCGGTTCTACGCTGTTATCTTCTTTGGCTGCGAATAAGATATTTTTACCTTCTGCTTGCGGCGGTGGTGGAAGTTGTGGCATGTGTCGCTGTCAGGTAGAAGAAGGCGGTGGCGAAATTCTTCCTACAGAGGTGGGCTTTTTTACCCGAAAACAGATTAAAGATCATTATCGCTTGGCATGTCAAGTAAAAGTGAAAAATGATTTGGAAATAAAAATACCGCAATCAATATTGGGTATTAAGAAATGGGAATGTGAAGTCGTTTCGAATAACAATGTGGCATCCTTTATTAAGGAGTTTGTCGTTCGTCTGCCTGAAGGAGAAACATTGAATTTTCAGCCCGGTAGTTATATTCAGATTGATGTTCCTAAATACGATATTAAGTTTGCGGATATGGATATTGATGACAAATATCGTGATGAATGGGATAAATTTAAGATGTGGGGATTAGTTTGTAAAAATGATGAGGAAACTTATCGGGCTTATTCTATGGCGAATCATCCGGCAGAAGGAAATATCGTTATGCTGAATATTCGTATTGCGACACCGCCGTTCGATCGAAATACCGGGACATGGGCGGCTGGTATTAAACCGGGTATCTGTTCTTCTTACATCTTTTCGCGTAAACCCGGAGATAAAGTTACGGTTTCAGGACCTTATGGCGAATTTCATATTTTGAATACAAAGAGAGAAATGTTGTATATAGGTGGAGGAGCTGGTATGGCGCCATTGCGTTCGCATTTGCTGCATCTGTTTAAGACATTGAAGACAACGGATCGCAAGATATCATATTGGTATGGAGCTCGTTCTCGCCGTGAGATTTTCTATGAAGAAGATTTTAGAGCTATCGAACGCGATTTCCCGAACTTCTCTTTCCATATCGCTTTGTCCGACCCTCAGCCTGAAGACAATTGGACAGGGTATACTGGTTTTATTCATCAGGTTATTTATGATCATTATTTGAAAGATCATGATGCTCCTGAAGATATTGAATATTACATGTGTGGTCCTGGACCTATGGCTAATGCTGTGAAAAAAATGTTATGGGATTTAGGAGTTCCTCGAGAAATGTTGATGTATGATGATTTTGGTGCGTAATTGTAAATGAAATATATCAGATACCCGGAGGTTTGCTTCGGGTATTTTTTTGTGTTTGTTTTATGGTTGTTAAATTCGAATTTTGACCGAATAGGGGAATAATAAATATGATAGACAAAGGAGTTATTTAAAAAGTCGGAAAGTCCCTTTTTGTTATTTATACTTTAAAAGTAAAAGGCGTGAAATCATCCTTATGCTTTAATAGAAAAAATAACCTCAGGTTTATTGAATGATATTTTATTAAAGACTTGCAAATTGTATGTTAAGAAGCAAAGAGCAGAGGAATAGCCCCTTATTAAGTCTACACACGGACAAAGTTTGAGAAAAATCCATGTGAATAGTCAGTTCTCTTTTCGATAAGGGATAAAAAGGGTGTGTGATGGTATTGAACTTATGCCAATAGATTCGAAAATTGTATTAACAGTATTGCAACCAAACGACACTCCTGCCCCTTTCAATAAGAGAACTTACTGATAACCGTCAACAACATTGTTATAGGCTGTAAGAAAACGCAAAAATAATCCGATAACGTTTTTCTTATTAAAAAATTTAAACTGACTCTAAGAAGATATTGCCTTGTCGAAGACTATTTTTTCACTTGTAATGCAGATAATATTTTAGAAAAAATCTCAGTATTGTCCTGTACTCCTCTGAATAATTGAGCTTGTGGCCCGTATGCATATACCGGAACCATAATAGGACTATGTCCGCTGGTTGCGAAATGAGCTTTAATAGATCCTTTTTCTATGTTTCCATTACTTAAAGACATGCCACCGGTTTCATGATCTGCTGTAATGATAACTAAAGTTTCTCCATTTTTATCGGCGAACTTTAAAGCTTCTTCTACAGCTTTATCAAAATCGAGAACTTCTCGGATCACATTTTCAATAACATTATTATGACTTGCCCAGTCGATTTGTGCTCCCTCTACCATCAGGAAAAATCCTTTTTTTGATTTGTTAGATAAGAATTTGATAGCTTGGGCCGTTGTTTCTTTAAGATAGTTCGGGTTACGGCCTTCGCTGATGAATTTGGCATTCATGTCATCACATATCAAGGCGATTTTTTCTGCTTCCATTGATAAGGGTAGATTTTTATAATCATGCAGTACTTTAAAATTTTTCTTTTTTAGTGCGTCTAATTTTTCTGTATTGTTTTTTTCAAAATCTTTTACACTACTTCCGGCAATGAATAATGCTTTAGTATTGACCAAATCTTCTAATATCTCTTTAGTCATATTTCGCTTGATCTGATGTGCGTAAAATGCCGATGGCGTAGCACCTGTTATTTTATCGGTAGTTACAATTCCTGTTGCATATCCGAGAGGGGACAAAATTTCTGTCATGTTCGGTAACTTATTGCCTAAAGAATCTACACCAATACATCCGTTTTTAGTTTTTTCCCCTGTTGCGTATGCTGTTCCTGAAGCTGCAGAATCAGTAATGAAATCACTGAGAGAGAATGTTTTTATTAAACCGATGTTTTTCAAATTAAAGATTGTTAATGTATTGTGATTTGCATACATTCCGGCCGATGCTTGAGCTAATCCCATGCCGTCTCCTATCAGTAAAATTACATTTTTAACAGGTTTATTTAAACCGTCATTTTTATAATTGGGTTTATAATCTGTGTGAAATTCCGTATTTTGGTATGAAGAAGGAGCTTTTGTCTTTTCTTTATTTTGTGAGAAAGCTACGGTTACACAAAAAAAGACAAATAAAAAAGAGAAAATTTTGTTTTTCATAATGGATTAACTAAAAGTGTTTATTTTAATTTTGATGTAAGCAAAGTTAATAAGTAAAAAACAAGTTTGTTATTAACGCGCTGTTAATTATTTACTACAAATGGATTAAATTATACATTCACAACGTTGGGGAATCGTTGGTTATGTGTTAGAAAAAAGAAGATAATATCTTATCTTTTGTTATATTTGTGTACTTATTTAAAAGATTGGTAAATTAAGATAGATTCATGAACCGAAAAATATTCTTTTCTCTATTAGTCGGTGTTTCGGTAATAGCCGAGACCGCTTTTGCTCAGATTTCCGGAGGTATAGATGATGCAATGATGCAAGGAATAAAAAACGCTTATAAAAATACATCGGCAGACAAGGCTATACGTAATGCATTAAATGCTAATAGCATACAGAAGTTGGCTGTAAGTGCGGATCAGAAGGATGTTATAGATGGATATTTTTCTGATCGGGTATATTCCCGTGGAGTTACTGATCAAAAAGCATCGGGGCGGTGTTGGCTATTTACCGGATTGAATGTATTTCGGGCGAAGATGATAGATAAATATAAATTACCGGAATTTGAGTTTTCCCAGAATTATAATTTTTTTTACGATCAGTTGGAGAAGGCTAATTTGTTTCTTCAAGGAGTTATCGATACACGTCAGAAGCCGATGTCTGATCAAATGGTCGAATGGTTGTTTAAGAATCCGTTGAGTGATGGAGGACAGTTTACCGGAATATCTGATATTATAGGTAAATATGGAGTTGTTCCGAAAGAAGTTATGAATGAAACATTTGCCAGCAATAATACTTCGCAAATGGCTTCTCTGCTGAAACTTAAATTACGGGAATATGGTTTGCAACTTCGTGAATTACCTGTTCAGACAGATATGGAGGATATAAAAAGAATAAAAACTGAGATGTTGGGCACTGTGTATCGAATGTTAGTGTTAAATCTCGGAGAACCGCCGCTTGAGTTTACTTGGACAAGAAAAGATATAAATGGAAAACCGGTGGAGACTAAACAATATACGCCGAAGTCATTTTATAATGAATATATAGGAAAAGATTTGACAAACGGTTATGTTATGTTAATGAATGACCCGACACGGGAATATTATAAGTTGTATGAAATAGATTATGACCGTCACATGTATGATGGTTATAATTGGAGATATGTAAATCTTCCAGTAGAAGATATAAAGAAAATGGCGATAGCATCTATAAAAGATAGTACGGCAATGTATTTTTCTTGTGATGTGACAAAGTTTTTAAATCGGGATAAAGGAACTTTGGATTTGAATAATTATGATTATGAATCATTGATGGGTACTACTTTCGGAATGAATAAAAAACAGCGTGTGCAATCTTTTGCGAGCGGCTCTTCACATGCGATGACTTTAGTTGCCGTAGATCTGGATGATTCGGGTAACCCGATAAAATGGTTATTGGAAAATAGTTGGGGGGCAACTACTGGATATAAAGGACATTTGATAATGACTGATCGTTGGTTTGATGAGTATATGTTCCGCCTTGTTGTAGAAAAAAAATATGTTCCTAAGAAAATATTGAATATTCTGAGTCAAACTCCGGTACGTTTACCAGCTTGGGATCCGATGTTTGCTCCAGAAAAGTAATGAACTGTGTGAATATGGATACGATTCGTTGGGGAATTATAGGTTGTGGAGATGTCTGTGAAAAGAAAAGCGGACCGGCATTTTATAAAATAGAGCATTCTGAGCTGAACGCTGTAATGAGGCGGGATGCTGTAAAGGTCAAGGATTTTGCTCTCAGGCATCATGTTCAGAAATATTATACCGATGTTCAGGATATAATTTCTGATCCGGATATAGATGCGATATATGTCGCTACACCGCCGAATACGCATAAAGAATATTCTATAAAGGCAATGCGTGCAGGCAAGCCCGTGTATGTGGAGAAACCGATGGCGATGAGTTATGAAGAATGCCGTGAAATGATCGTGGTCGCTCGAGAAACCGGACAAAAGCTTTTTCCTGCGTTTTATCGTCGTGCATTACCATATTTTATTCAAATAAAGTCTTTATTAGAAAAGCAAGCTATCGGGGATATTCTTTTGGTTACAGTTTCTCTTAATAAGACTCCGTTAGAGTCGGATCTCATTCCGGATAAACACTCTTGGCGAGTAGATCGGCAAATTGCAGGTGAAGGATATTTTTATGATCTGGCTCCTCATACGTTCGATATTCTCGATTTTCTTTTGGGGGAGATTGTGGATGCAAAAGGTTTCTCCGCTAATCTTGCCGGTTTTTATGATGTGAAAGATACTTTTTCTGCTTCTTTTTATTTTAAGTCGGGAATAATAGGTTCAGGGCATTGGTGCTTTGCCGTTGCCTCGAATATGGAACGGGATATAGTAGAAATCATCGGTACGAAAGGGAAAATTGTTTTTGCAACATTTTCTTTTGCACCTATACGGTTAGAAACAGATTCTGGTGCCAAAATTTTTGAGTTTATTCTTCCGGAGCATATCGAACAACCTTTGATTCAGAAAGTTGTAGATGAATTAAGGGGAGTCGGTAGTTCTCCTTCGACAGATGAAAGCGGAGCACGTACCGCTAGGGTGATGGATTGGATTTTAAAAGGAAAATGATGTCCTGATTAAAAGATCGGGACTATTGTTTTTTCTGTACTATTATCGTTTGACAATAAGTATAAATACGGTTGAGAAGTTGCTGAAAGATATATGCGATTAAAATACTTGTCAACAAATATAAGATTCCGATTGGTACTCCTAGATTTTGTTCTACGATTTTTTCTTCACCAATTAGGCCGAAAAAAGCTCCTCGTATAAACGAATGGATAGCAAACAGGTAAAAAGATATTTTACCCATAAATTCCCAAAATGATTTGATCGGAAAGTTTCGGAAAAGGGGAATGAATGCTAAAGGGAACAAAAGAGATGAAAATAACCAAAAATACGCATTGACATTACTACATAAAAATAGTATCATTAATATAATGGGAATTGAAGGTTTGCATGTAGTAACGGGTTTTTTAGCATAATAAATGCCTAAACAGAATATCGGTAACCATCCTATGCTATTGTATCGTAAGCGGAATAAAATATTTTCCCATCCCCAAAATATAGTTATTGCTTGTATAAACAATGCCGATAAACTTATTATAAGCAGAAACCGGTTACTTTTTTTATGTAATAAGAAAATATATATAATATATAATTGGAGTATAGCTCCGAAAAACCACCATGGACCGCTAACGACAAATTCTTTACCGGGAATCAATGTTTGTGTGAATGTTATAATGGATAAATATTCTCCGATGTGATCGGTCAGCGTTTCCCATAGGCCATTCCCATATTTTATCATTTTGACGAGTACAGAGAGCGGTATTAGCGGTATTATGACTTTCCAGAAACGTAATATTCTTTTCCAGATGAAATGTATTTTCTCTATATTGGAAAATTCTTTAGACGAATATTTTATCGTTAATCCATATCCGCTGAGAAATATAAATAAAGCGACTCCGTAATGTCCGAAAAAAGAAAAAAAGTCGGTGAAAAGGGAAGTGATGCTTATCGGGGAAAAGGAATCTATAACGGATTTAAGGTAATAATTGGTATTTTCGATGTTGAAAAAAAATTCATTTTCAATAGGGGCTTGGGGTAATACATGATAAAAGTTATGTAAAACAATCAAAAGAATAGCCATTCCTTTGAATCGATTTGTGTCGTTGTATGATATAGGAGAAATAAGCATTTGTAATTTGTTATAAAGGCTAAGAAAAGAAAAGCATGAAAAACTGTTTTTTCATGCTCTTAATAGAAGTGACCCCGACAGGACTCAAACCTGTGACCTTCAGAACCGGAATCTGACGTTCTATTCACTAAACTACGGGGCCAAATGCGTGGCAAAAGTAAGAAATATTTGTAGCTTTGCAAAAAGTTTTCACGAAAAGTTTTTAATGCCTATGGATGTTCGTATAGAGAAAAGTTGGAAAGACCGGTTACAGAATGAATTTGATAAACCGTACTTCGAGCAACTTACTGATTTTGTTCGTCGAGAGTATAGAACTTCAACTGTATATCCTCCTGGAAATCAAATGTTCAGAGCTTTTGATATCTGTCCTTTTGATAAGGTAAAAGTTGTTATTTTAGGGCAAGATCCTTATCATGAACCGCGTCAGGCGCATGGGTTATGTTTTTCGGTGAACGATGGTATTCCTTTTCCGCCTTCTCTTCTCAATATTTTTAAAGAGATTGAGTCTGATCTTGGTATTCCTATGCCCAAAAGCGGAGATTTGACTCGTTGGGCTGATCAAGGTGTTTTGCTTTTAAATGCAACGTTAACAGTGAGAGCACATCAAGCAGGCTCTCATCAGAATAAGGGTTGGGAGCAGTTTACGGATGCCGTTATTCATCGATTGGCAGAAGAGCGAGAACACCTTGTCTTTATTTTGTGGGGATCATATGCACAACGTAAAGGGGATTTTATCGATCGTTCGAAGCATTTGGTTTTAAAATCTCCTCACCCGTCTCCTTTGTCTGCGCATAGAGGCTTTTTCGGTAATGGGCATTTTAGTAAGGCAAATGCATACCTAAAAGAGCATGGAATAGAGCCTATTCAATGGTAATAAAAATGGGAGAGATGGATATAAATATAGAAGAAAGGGTGCAGAAGGCCGTAGATCTTTTTAAGAGCGGGTATAATTGTTCTCAATCGGTTTTTCTCGCTTACAATGATCTTTTTGCTATCGAAGATACTTTGGCTGCTACATTGTTAGCTCCATTGGGTGGAGGTATGGGACGTCTGAGAGAGGTTTGCGGTGCTGTTTCGGCATCTTTTATGATAATCGGTCTTAAATATCCTGCGAATGATCCGAATGATAAGCCTGCAAAGACCCGTAATTATACTGCAGTTCAGGAACTGGCTGCTGAGTTCAGGAAGAAAAACGGATCGATTGTTTGTTGGGAGTTGTTGGGTTTAGTTCGAAAACAGGATGATCCTGAGCCTTCAGATCGCACGGAAGCGTATTATAAGCGTCGTCCTTGTGCCGATTATGTGGCAGTTGCAGCGCGTATTGTCGGGGAAAAATTGAAGAGTGAATAGCAGATATAATTAGAGAATAAATGCACCAGGAGTTATAAAGTTACATTATTGCCCTTGGTGCATTTTTATTATTATAGATTATTATGATGCTTATAGTCTTGTATTGATTTTTGATACTCTTTCCATGTATTATATTGTTCTTCGGTTAGTATCTTTTTAAGCTTTTTCTCTCTTTTCCGAGTCTCTTTTTTCAGTTTCTCAGGATTCTGTAGCGGTTGGGGATGGGGTCGCATCGGTACTTCATTAAAAAATTTTCTCATAGGGGGACGATCGGGAAATTTATCCTGATTTCTGTCAGGCATAGGAGGAGGCATTATTCCTTGTCTGTTTTTTCGTTGGACATCGATCGATTTTGCCTCTTTCAAATTTAGTTTGAATATTTTTTTGAATTGTTTTTCCGACAGTTGCAGAAGTTTGTCCATCTGTTCAGTCTTTTTCCTGGCTGTTAATTCAGGTGATAGTCGTTCTTGTGGAAAGCCTCTTTTTTCAAATGTTTGGGCTGCAATATCGGTTATGATATTACAGCAAAACAATCCGAATAAGGTAAATAGAATTTTGTGGTTCATCTTATTATATGTTTTGTGTTCGTCCGTGAAAATATTTCTCTTTAAGTGTTTCGACAACATAAATAGATGTAGACAGCTTTTTTATAGATAAAATGCTTGTTTGTTTTTTATATGATAAAGAAAAGGGGGCGACCCAAAAGATTTTTTTAGAGTTCGGTCTCTTTTTCTTTTATAGAAACAATAATCGGCTGCAACCTGAAAATTGCAACCGATTACTGTTTTTTCTTTGACAAATCGCCTTTTTGCGAGCTACATGCCGGTTATTGGCATCGGTATGAAGCAGAATTGACTACCTATATTGTAACATAGGCATGATTCCGCCCCATCATCCGCTTTGAAAGGATCGCAGAGTACTTTCTAAGGTTGTGTGCAAGCGCAACGAGGCCGAACTCAATCCTCACTTTCCTGTTTGACTTCAGCCGGAAACGCCTGAAGCCGTGATTGAACTTGATGTCCCCAAAGACGGACTCAGGTTCGATGGGCCTGTTACTTCGGTGCATCATACCGCGTTCGCTGGTGAGCAGTTCCCTTGCGCGCTTCTTGAAGGAATCGGACCGGTGGTTTACCTTTATGGTCCTACGGTCAATGACCGAACTGTAGCACATTCCCCTGAGCGGGCATCCCTTGCAGTTGACGGCTCTGTACACATCCACTTTCGACCTATAGCCGAGATCTGAAACGGAGTGCTGCGTGCCGCACCTCTCCATGTGCTGCCCCATCGGACACACATAGTAGTCCTCACAGGCGTTATAGTACATGTTCTGGACGAGGAAACCATTGTTGGCATGCCTGCGTTTGGTCTCGGCATGGAACATGTTGTACTTGACATAAGCATCTATCCCGTTACTCTCCATGTACGCATAGTTCGCTTCGTTGCCGTAGCCGGAGTCTGCCACGACCTCATTGCTCTGCGTCCCGTATCTCTCCCTGAAAGAGTCCAGGAAGGGTATCATCGTACCCCAGTCCGTGGGTCTCCAGTAAATGCCGTAGTTGGTTATGAACTGGTTCTCCGTCGCTATCTGAACGTTGTAACCGGGCTTGGTCTGGCCGTTGTTCATCGCATCCTCCTTCATCCTCATGAAAGTGGCGTCGGGATCAGTCTTGCTGTAGCTGTTCCTCTCACCCATGATTTCCAGATGCCTCTTGTACGACACCAGTTTCGGAAGAGACTCGTCCTTCACCTTTTCTACGCTCCTGCGCAGTTTCCTGTTGCTGATGCCCTGTTCGTCCATCTTCTGGAGTATCCTTTCTGTACGCGCCGAAAGGTCCTCCATGCTAGGCTCTTCCGCAGAACATTCTTCGTTTTCCTCCGCCAGGACCGACTCCGCAGCCTTCAGTAACGCGTCAACCTTGGCCTCCAGTTTCGCCTTGTTCTTCTCGATACTGCCCTTCCAAACGAAGGTGTACTTGTTCGCTACGGACTCTATCTTTGTGCCGTCTATGTACTGGACCTTCAGCGACACCACTCCTTCCTCGTTCATCATAATCACAGTTTGGCGGAACAATTCCTCAAAACGGCCGTCACACAGGCGCTCGCTACGGAAGCGGTTTATCGTACGGAAGTCCGGACGAGACATCCCCGAGAGCCACATGTAGTTCACGTTCTCGTGCAGCAGACGCTCCATCCTGCGCCCGGAGTAGACGTTGCACATATACGAATACACGATCACCTTGAGGAGCATCCGCGGATGGAAGCTGCTCGTGCCGCCGCCCTTGTAAGTCGACTCTATATCGGAGATATCAAGCCTGTCTATTATTGCGCTGACTGTTCTCACCGGATGGTTTTCAGGGATAAGTTCGCCCAATGACGGAGGAAAAAGAAGATTATCGTTCTGATTGTAGGATTTATGTATTATCTTTGCACCCATGGTAAATGATTGATTATCTTTTTGTTTCGCACCTTAAATATAATAAATCCTTACCACAAAAACAACGGTTATCTTCTTTATTTTCAAGATGATAACCGTTATTTTTTGTCTCTTAAGGGAATGCCGAAAGATAATGAAAAAGGGTGACCCGTTCAGTCGTTATTGACTTTTGGGTCACCCTCTTTTCCTTTATCACTTGTTTTTAACAGAATCAAATTGTGATACCGATAATTCCTTTATCGGAACTTTCAATGAAATTGATCAAATATTTGATTGCCGGACTTTCAGGAATCAATTCCTTGATTCTGAGAAGAGCATTCTCGAGGCTTGTGCCGCATTGGTATATTTGACGATATGCTTTCGCAATATCATCTACTATATTGTCCTTAAATCCTCCGGCTTTAGACATCAATACCGCATTGATTCCATAATAAGTAATCGGATTGTGAGCAGCGACAATAAAAGGAGGTACATCTTTGTTGGCACGGCAACCGTCCCGTAAAAGTGACCAGCTACCTACATGGCATCCGTGTTTCAGAATAACACCGCTTCCTAATATTGCTTTATCATCGAGTTTGCAATTTCCTGCGGTTTTAGTACCATTTCCTAAGATACAGTCATTCCCGATATAGGTATCATGGGCGATATGTACACCTTCTAGTAGGAAGTTTCCATTACCAATAACAGTACTATCTCCTTTATTTGTTGCACGGTTGATAATGACTTTTTCCCGAATTGTATTATTGTCTCCGATGATCAAAAGAGTTTCATCACCTTTAAATTTGAAATCTTGTGGTGCAGCTCCGACGATTGCAGCTTGGTAAACGATATTGTTATTTCCCATACGAGTCCCGTCCAGAATGCTGGCATAAGGCATAATCGTACAATTGTCACCGATTTCTACATTTTTATCGATGTACGCAAACGGATGAATAGTGACATTTTTCCCGATTTTTGCGCTTGAATCGATATAAGCTAATGGACTAATCATATTACATGGAATTTAGGGTTAATTTATTCTGTTCGTCCTCCACCTAAGGCGTGGTATAAATTTACGACAGCTTGTATGCGTTGGAACTCATCCGATATTCCGGATAATTGGGCGCTTAACAATGATTGCTGTGCCGTAAGAACTTCTAGATAAGTAGAAGTCCCTAAAGTTAGCAATTGTTGTGTATATTCGACCGATTTTTCTAAGGAATTTATCTGTTTTTCCCGTTGGATGGTCTTCTCGTTAGCTGCTTGATATTGATAAAGGGCATTGCTGACTTCACTTCCTGCATTTAGTATGGATTGCTGGAAATTGAGAGCAGCTATCTCTTGTTGCGCTTTAGCCGTTTTCAGTTTTGCTAAGTTAGCGCCCCGATAAAATAAAGGTTGAGTCAAAGTTCCAAGAGCAGACATGATCATTTTGGGGACATCGAAAATCGGCATCCCTGTGACACTATTTGTCCATCCTAACGTTCCTGTTATAGATATTTGTGGATAGAAAGCCGATCGCGCTTGATTTGTACTGTAATAAGCTCCGGCCAAAGACATTTCTGCAGCTTTTACGTCCGGACGATTAGCTAATAATTGTATAGGAACTCCGGAATTAAGTACTTCGGGAAGTTTTTGTTCTTCTAATGTCCCTCTTTTGATTTTTTGCGGAGCTTCTTTAAGAACGAGAGAAAGGGAATTTTCTGTTTCTCTGATTTGTTGTTTCAAATCAGGTATTGAGGCTTTAATCATATAACTGTTAGCTTCGCTCTGTACGATTGCCGCTTCATTGACCATTCCGGCTTCTTTCATCGACCGCATGGTCTCGATACTTTTATCCCAGATGATAGAAGTTTCTTCAGTTATAGCCAATTGTTTGTCCAACATCAGTAATGTGTAGTAGCAGTTTGCGATTGTTGCTATTACCTGCGTTTGTACAGCCTGTTTGTAAGCTTTACTTTGTAATAAAGCTACTTTGGCACCTCGCTTTGAATTAAGAAGTTTCCCGAACAAGTCGACCTCCCAGCTTGCAGATATAGGGAGCGTATAAGTCCAGCTTCTTTTAGATCCTTCTAAATGGCTGACTCCTCCTTGTGGTGCAATTGCAAGAGAAGGAGCATAAGCCAGCCGTGCCGACATAAGTCCGGCTTCGGCTGCTTTTACATTTTGTATTGCACTTTGTAGATCAGTATTTTGCTCTAAACCTAATCGGATGAGAGCTTGTAATTGGGGATCGGTGAAGACTTGTTCCCAAGGTAAGTTGCCCATGTTGGTCGTATCCGAAGCGAGAGTATCGTTATCTGATACCGGATCTCGATACAACCCTTGTGTGTCCACTTCAGGACGATCATAGGATTTATATATGTGACAGCTACTCATCATGGCTGCCAGACATACAGTATATAAAATTATTTGTTTCTTCATTTTCTTTTCTTTAATGTGAAAACCTTTATTTGGTATATTGTTCAATCTCTGCCTCGATCTCGCTGTTATCCGTATCGTGCCATTCGATAGGTTTGAATTTTTCCTGTATTATTTCAAATATAACGAAAAGAGCAGGTACGATAAAGATCTGACAAACCATACCGATGAACATACCGCCTACAGCTCCTGTTCCCAGCGTACTGTTTCCATTTGCACCTACACCGTGAGCGAACATCATAGGAAGAAGCCCTATAACCATTGCCAAGGAGGTCATAAGAATAGGACGTAAACGGGCTGCTGCTCCTTGTATCGCAGAATCGACGATACTCATACCTGTTTTTCTACGGTCAAGAGCAAATTCAACGATAAGAATAGCATTCTTTGCCAACAATCCGACCAACATGATTAAAGCGATTTGCAGATAAATATTGTTTTCTACACTCATCATTTGGGCGAAAATAAAACTTCCCGCTAATCCGAACGGTATAGAAAGTATTACTGCCAACGGAAGAATATAACTTTCATATTGGGCACTCAATAACAGATATACGAAAACAAGACATAAAGCAAAGATTATTACAGTGGTATTAGCTCCTGTACTTTGTTCTTCCCTCGTTATACCAGAGAATTCGTATCCATATCCGACAGGTAATGTTTCTGCGGCGACTTCTTCTATAACCTTGATTGCATCTCCTGAGCTGACTCCGGGAACAGGAGATCCGTTTACTTTCATAGAAGTGTACATGTTGAAACGTGTGATATTATCCGGGCCGTATACTTTCTTTAATGTTACGAATTGAGTGATCGGAGCCATTTCGTTACCGTTGCGCACTTTGATGCTATTTAGTGTTTCCGGACTGATACGACTTTGCGGATCGGCTTGAATCATAACACGGTATAATTTACCGAAACGGTTGAAGTTTGAGGAATACAAACCTCCGTAATATCCCTGTAATGTAATGAGAATATCTCTTGGGCTGATACCGGCTTGCTTACACTTGGCAGCATCAATATCGATCATGTATTGGGGGAATACCGGACTAAATGCTGTTTGTGCGGCTGCAATTTCCGGACGTGCGTTCAGTTTAGCGAGGAAATTTTGTGCGATTTTAAAGAAATCGTTCAGGTCTCCTCCGGTTTTGTCTTGTAAATTGAACTCGAAACCGCTACTTACTCCATAACCCGGAATCATAGGGGGAGCGAAGAAGAGGATCTGTCCTTCATTAAAAGCTTGAGCGGATTTTCCGTATAGCATTTTGATAATGTTATCAGAACTTTCTTCTGCACTGCGTTCTTTCCAGTCTTTTAATTTGACGATGATTGATCCATAAGAATTTCCCTGCCCGGCTACAAAGTTATATCCCGTAATTTGAGTTCGTCCTTTTACGGCAGGGATAGCAGCGATTATACTGTCTACTTTTTGCATCATGGCATCGGTACGTTCCATAGATGTTCCGGGAGGCATAGATACCATGGCGAAAATAGTTCCGGTATCTTCATTTGGAACCAAACCAGTCGGTGTAGATTTCATTAAGAAAAACAGCACTATAACACTGGCAATTACTGTTCCCATAGAAAGCCATTTATGGTTTATAAAGAACGAAGTCTGACGTTTGTATTTTTTAAGTACGATGTCGTATGCCGTGTTGAAAGAAGTGTGAAAACGGTCTATTAGACTCATTTTCTTTTCTCCTTCTTTCTGATGAGGTTTCAGAAACAAAGCACATAATGCCGGACTAAGAGTCAATGCATTGATAGCTGAGAACCCGATAGCTATGGCCATAGTCAATCCGAATTGGCGGTAGAAAGTTCCGGATGTACCTCCCATGAAACTTACAGGAATAAACACGGACATCATTACCAATGTAATAGAAACGATAGCGCCACCTAATTCACTCATAGCGTCGATGGAAGCTTTACGGGATGATTTATATCCCTGGTCGAGTTTCGCATGGACGCCCTCGACGACGACTATCGCATCATCGACGACTATCGCAATGGCAAGCACCATAGCACATAGAGTCAACAAGTTCAAACTGAATCCGATCAGGTACAAAGCAAAGAATGTTCCGATGAGGGCTACCGGAATAGCAATAGCCGGAATCAATGTAGAACGGAAGTCTTGTAAGAATATGTATACTACAAAGAATACGAGAATAAACGCTTCGACTAAAGTCTTGATAACCTCTTCGATAGAGGCGAAAAGGAAGTCATTGGCATTTAATAATACTTCGGTTTTTATTCCTGCCGGGAATTGTTTTTCCGCTTGGGCAAGATAGGCTTCTATGTCTTTGATGATCTGGGTTGCATTCGATCCGGCGGTCTGGAAAATAATAGAGGTTACACCCGTATGACCGTTAACGCGGTTATTAAAACCATAAGTCAATCGGCCAAGTTCAATTGTAGCAATATCTTTTAACCGTAAGATTTCTCCGTTTTCAGTAGCTTTGATAACGATGTCTCCAAACTCTTCTTCGGTTTGTAACCGTCCTTTATATCGCATCACATATTGGAACGATTGGTCTCCGTTTTCACCGAACTGACCGGGAGCGGCCTCTATATTTTGTTCTGCTAAGGCGGCAGATACATCGGTCGGCATCAATTTATATTGTGCCATGACATCCGGTTTCAGCCAAATACGCATAGAGTAGTCTGCACCCATTACCATTGCATCTCCTACACCGGGAATACGTTTTACTTCAGGTATAATGTTGATATTTGCGTAGTTTTCAAGGAATTTTATATCATATTGGTCATCCTCACTATAAATAGCGAATCCCAACAACATACTGGTTTGGCGTTTCTGTGTCGTCACACCGATTTGAGTAACTTCTGCAGGTAAGAATCCTTGCGCTTTGGTAACACGGTTTTGTACGTTTACCGCAGCCATGTCGGGATCTGTGCCTTGTTTAAAGTAAACATCAATGCCTGCATCTCCGTTATTTGAGGCGGTAGACGTCATGTACATCATGTTTTCCACTCCATTGATTTGTTCTTCCAGAGGGGCGATCACACTGTTCAGTACCGTTTGTGCATTAGCACCCGTATAAGTTGCGGATACGTGTATGGTAGGAGGGGCAATATCCGGATATTGCGTGATAGGCAGGGATACCAACCCTAATATTCCCAAAATGACTATCAAAATGGAAATAACCGTCGAAAGCACAGGGCGGTTTATAAATTTATCTAGCTTCATATCTTTATATACTGTTTATGAATTTATTATTTATTTTTCCCGGCAGTTTGTGTTTGTGTCATTGCTTTCAGTTTAGCAGCAGCCTCTTCGGGTGAGATCGGTTTTATTTGAGCACCGTCTTTTAGTGTTCCTGCGCCTTCAAGAACGATTCTGTCTCCTGCTTTTAGTCCTGATGTTACTACAAAGTTTTTTCCGTCATTTACATTCAGTATCTTTATTTCCGTGTTTTTTACGGTAGAGTCATCTTGTACGATATACACAAATCGTTTATCTTGCATTTCATATGTCGCAGCTTGTGGAACTAAGATGGCAGAATCGAGCTTTATCGGAACAAGTATGTCTCCCGTATTCCCGCTACGAAGCAACTGGTCGGGGTTTGGGAATGCTGCACGCAAGTTGGAAGTCCCTGTTGACTGATCTATAATTCCGCTGATTGTGGCGATTTTCCCTTTTTGATTATACAAAGTTCCATCAGATAATTTTAGTTGAACTTCCGGAAGATTTTGTACTAAGTTGTTTGCTCCATGTTCACGTGCCAATTCGAGAATCTGCTTTTCGTTTAATGAGAAATAGGCAAACATCTCAGAGTTATCGGAAACGGTTGTCAATGGAGTTACCGAACCAGGGCTCACTAAACTTCCCACACGCAAGGGAATCGTTCCGACAACACCGTTGGACGGACTGATTACCTTAGTATATGATAAATTTTGTTTGGCATTGATTAATTGGGCTTTTGCTTGTGCCAATGCTGCTTTTTGAGTGGCTAAAGTATTGAATGCCATTTGTTTGTCATATTCGCTGATAATGTTCTTTTTTGCCAGTTCCGCTTTGTTGTCTGCCGTTAGTTGGGCTGTAGCCACATTAGCTTCAGCAACTTTAACTGCTGCTTCGGCAACTTTAACTGCTTCTTGATATTGGACGGGATCTATCACGAATAGAAGTTGTCCTTTATGAACGGTTGCACCTTCATCTACACAAAGTTGTGTAATGAATCCGCTGACATTAGGTCTGATTTCTATATCCTGACGACCTTTGATTGTTGCCGGATAGGAAGTATTCAGTTCTACTGATTCCGGCTGTAAAGTGGTTACAGGAAATTCCTTTACCATGTTAAATCCACTCTGTTGTTGTTTACCGCATGAAAAAAGTGACAAGCATATTGCTGTCGATAAAATTACTCGTTGTGATTGAATAATCATAGCTTTTCGAATTTTCATATTTATATATATCTAATACCTATTTTATATTGTAAAAACAGAATGTATCTGTTGGTGCGGAATTAACTTCCACATACAAATTTATCAACTTTCATACCTTAAAAATTAAACAATCTAAATCTGGGTACAAATGTACCGTGATAAAAGGAATTGTATTTTGATATATGTCAAAAATAATTCTTTTAAGATTGTAAATCTCGTTAAATGCCGTGTTAAATTAACGATTTTAACCTATTAAAATTAACATATTGGTTAATTTAATCAAAGTGGGTATTTTTCGGAACGTATTCGACTGATCGTTTCTTGGGTGATTCCTAAGAACGAGGCAATTTGTCCTAATGTAGCTCGTTGTAATAAACGAGGGTAACGCGTCACGACCCATTCATACCTTTCGCGGGCGCTTCTGCATTGTAAATTAATGATTCTTTCTTCCAGGAAATAGCTGTAATCGAGCAGAATGCGGTTTATACGTTGTGCTGTTGTAATATCTCTTATTTTTAAGGGCTGTGAAAATAAATTGATATTTATGGTTATTACATGAGAATCTTCGAGGAACTCGATGATTTTAGGCAGTTCGGGCTTATTGATTTGCGAATTGAGACAGAGGATCAAGTCTTGATCAAAAGCGAATGAAAAAGTAATTTCTTTCCCGTCTTTAAGATAAAAAACTCTGGCTCCGCCTTGGGAGATAATATATATATGCTCTTCGATCTCTTTTACACTGCTGATAATTTCTCCTTTTTTGTAGAAATTTTCCGATAATATAGATTTTAATTTCTCTTTGTCTTCTTGGGGTAAAACTGAAATCGATTCATTTAGGTAATCGATATTGTTATATTTTAACTCCATGTGCCGCATTTATTGATTGTTTGCAAATATAGAGAATATAAACGGTAAAGAATGTAAGTTCTTCTTAAAAACGTCTATAATATAAAAATCTGTAAAACTTTAATTTTCGGCGATAAAGACCGGCACATGAATTTGTGTTTCAGGTTCGAATCCGAACCAATAATTACCCGTTTTGTGAGGTAAGCGGCAAAGTTTTAGGGAATCTTTATATTTCCCTTGTAAAATATTCCATACAGACGGAGGATTTTGATGTTTTGTCATGACTTTTTCCGCAGGAGCTTTTTTTAAGGAAAGTCCGGCAATAATCCATGCAACAGATACGTGGACGGTATATTCGGGATATACCTGTTTACAGAAATCATAAAGGAGCAGACCTCTTTTCTCTATACTTAAAGGCTTGTCTATTACATCGGAATCGATGAGAAAGTTCAAAAAGCTTTTTAAAAATCCGGATTCTGATAATATTAATTGGCGTGTGATCTTTTGCCAGACAGGAGTATTGTAGTAACCGTCGAGTAGCCGGGATAATTGTTTTGCGTATTGTAATTCTTCGGTGGTTATTTCATTTGTTTCCAATACTTCGTATGGAGGGTAAGGAGAATAGCGGATACCCCATTCTTCTGCTCTTTTGCGCATTTCTGTCCCGGGTAGGACTTTTAATGATTCGAGTTGAATTTCTCCGGCTCCGAAATGGGCGAGGACATGGATATCCTCGAATATTTGTTCTAATTTATATAGCGGAAGTCCGGCTATCAGATCGGCATGTGTTTCCATATTGGTTAAAGAACATAAATATCTCAATCCTTCGAGAGAGTGTCGTAAATCTCCTGATCGTCGGCTTTGCATAAGTACATTTTCATGCAAACTCTGTATTCCGGCTTCAAGGTGTAAACAACCTGTCGGCATATCTGCTAATGCGGTTTTCAGTTCGTTGGTCAGTAATGCCGGATGAATTTCGAGGTGGAATCGAATTTCCGGAAATTCCCGGAAAAGCTTCAATAATTCCAAAGCGCGTTTGTTGTTATAATTAAAAGTCCTGTCCAGTACCCTGACGTTTTTTATTTTATGTTGCTGTATTATTTGCAATCTCTTTCGGATTTGTTCTGTATTGATAGTGCGTACGGGTTTTTCCCCTCCGCTTACGCAGAAGGCGCAAGTGTTGAAACAGCCTCGGGTAGTTTCTAATTGTACGAACGGTTTTTCCCAATTAAAGAATTTACTTTCTTCGGGGGGAATCAGTTTTTCGAAATACTGTACGCGGGCTATTCCCTTATCTATATACTGTTTTTGGGAATCGAGAAAACAAATCCCCTCTATCATATTCCATTTTTCAGGTTTATCCCATATTTGTAGCCAAAGTGGGACGTTTTCTTCTCCTTCACCTCGAAATACACAATCGACAAATGGTGTTGAAAGTAAAAAATCTTTGTTATTTCCTAAAAATTCAGGTCCGCCCAATATGACTTTGCTATCAGGCAGTAAAGCTTTAAGTCTGCAAATAATATGCAATAATATTTCTTTATTAAATAACCATGCGGTCGCTGCAATAATATTGGGTTTGCATTTTGCAGCGTTCTTTACGATCATGCCTATATTCTCATTGATAGTGCAAGATACGATTTCCCATTCGATATCCGGGTTACCCTTTATTTGTGCATGAATTGCTGGTAATGCCAGAGAAGCATGAGCATAAGAACTGTTTAAATCTATCCAGAGAATTTTCATATTGCATGATAATTTTTTAATAGATTGCAAAGATATAAATAGCTAAACTATTTCATTGGATAATATGTTATAACGTTAAAGATTTTATAGATAAAAGTATGGATCTGTGTTCTTAAATTAATTGGTAGATCAATGAAGTGGTTCACGTTTTCTTTATTTGCGATTTTTATGTTCGTAATTAGCAGTTGTAATCACCGACAATCTGCTTATAAGAGTTATGAAGATTATCCGGCTTATGTGGGGGATGATTTGGGAGTAACCGTAGCAGATGGCAAAACACGTTTTGTATTATGGACTCCTACAGCAGAGGCTGTCCAGATTAGGATATATGATAATGGAGAGAATGGAGATCCTGAGAGAATAATCACTATGGATAAAGATGTTGATACAGGAGTGTTTAGAGCGGTTGTCTCTGAGGAGCTTTATGGCAAATATTATACTTACCGGATATTAAAAGATGAAAAATGGCTTTCCGAGACTCCCGGAATTTGGGCAAAGGCTGTCGGGGTGAATGGCAACAGAGGAGCAATTATACGCATGCAAGATACAGATCCTGAAGGTTGGGATAAAGATATACGGCCACCGTTAAAAAACTTCACGGATATTATTTTATATGAGATGCATTATCGGGATTTCTCGATCGATTCGACATCCGGTATTAAAAATAAGGGTAAGTTTCTTGCTCTCACCGAGCGGGGAACTGTGAACCCTGAAGGTTTGAAAACGGGAATAGATCATTTAAAAGAACTGGGTATTACACATGTTCACCTTTTACCCTCTTTTGATTTCGGCTCTATCGATGAAACAAAGTTATATGAAAATAAATATAATTGGGGGTATGATCCTAAAAATTATAATGTGCCTGAAGGATCTTATTCGACAGATCCTTATAAGCCCGAAACCCGTATCCGTGAGATGAAGCAGATGATACAGGTTTTACATAAAAATGGTATTCGGGTAATTATGGATGTAGTATATAATCATACTTACGTGACTGACGGTTCGAATTTTAACTTGACGGTCCCCGGTTATTATTACCGGCATAATCCTGACGGCACTTATTCGGATGCTTCGTATTGTGGAAACGAAACGGCATCAGAAAGAGAAATGGTACGCCGATATATCGTTCAATCTGCTCTGTATTGGGTAAAAGAGTACCATATCGATGGTTTCCGTTTTGATCTGATGGGAATTCATGATTTGGAAACGATGAACATACTTCGGGATTCTTTAAACCGGATTGATCCTTCCATTTTTGTTTACGGTGAAGGTTGGACTGCCGGACCGTCTCCTTATCCTCAGGAGTTACGGGCAATGAAAACAAATGCGCCTCAAATGCCGGGTATTGCCGTATTCAATGATGATGTGCGTGACGCAGTAAAAGGAAGTTTCAAGAAAGATGAGAATCGAGGGTTTGCTACAGGAAAATCCGGATTGGAGGAGAGTGTAAAATTCGGTATTGTTGCTGCTACCCGGCATCCCCAAATCGATTATAACCGGATAAATTATTCTACATCGCCTTATGCATTGTGTCCGGCACAATCTATAAACTATGTGTCGAGTCATGATGATCTGTGTCTGGTCGATAAACTTATCGTTTCTTTACCTGAAAATACTTCCGAGTCTGATTTGCTTCGATATGATAAATTAGCGCAAACTATAATATTTACCTCTCAGGGGATTCCGTTTATGTTTAACGGAGAAGAAGTTTTCAGAAGCAAAAAACTAGTGCATAATTCATTTGAGTCTCCAGATTCTATCAACCGGATTAATTGGATGAATAAATCGGTATATTATGATTTGTTCGATTATTATAAAAAATTGATTGCTCTTCGAAAAAATCATGCGGCATTTCGTATGGTTGCAGCAAGCGATATACAGTCGAATTTGCATTTTGCAGAACATTTGCCGGAAAATGTTATAGCTTATCGGCTGGATGGGAAAGCCGCAGGAGATGTTTGGAGCGAAATATTTGTCGCTTTTAATGGCAGTAATTCTTCCCGGGAAATTTCTATTCCGGAGGGAAATTGGACAATTGTTTGTCTGGATGGAAAGATCGATGAATCCGGAATAACTTCGGTTTCCGGAAATAAAATGAATTTACCTCGTTCTTCAGCAGTTATATTGAAGAGGTAAATTGTTGAACTATAATGTGTTGTTGCTGTATTCTCACTTTGAAAACAGGAATAGGACAGGCATAAAATTATATATATTGCTAAAAATAACTAAGGATATATTTCAATATTCGATCAGAATCTCTATATTTGTATAGAATTTGATATAAAATGGCGGACAATCCGAAGCGGGTACTGGATACTTTGCGGGCTCATATGCAAGAGCTGATGAGACGTTGTAATGTTCTGAAGCGCGAAAAAGAGGAATTGGAAAAACGCATCGAAGAACAAGAAAGCACAATTGCAACCTTGCGGAGGGATTTGGATGAGATGAGTATCAAATATAAAGATTTACTGACTGCAAAAGGGCTGGCTCTCGGTGAGAGTGATATTAAAGCAGCACGGAACAGATTCGGTAAATTGGTGCGGGAAATCGATAAATGCATCTCTTTATTAAATGAATAGATGCTATGAACGATAAATTTAAAATTCACTTGGAAATAGCCGGGCGCAAGTACCCTCTGAATATTAAGAGAGAAGATGAGGAGATTGTGAGACAAGCGGCTGCATTGGTAAATAAAAAGCTGGCTACTTATAGAGAGCAGTTTGGCAAAGATAAATCGAAATCGATATTTGATTTTTTAGCAATGACGGCTATCGATTTATCTCATGCATATCTAAGGCTTAGGGAGACACGGGATGTTGAGATTTTTACCGGAATTGTTCGGGAAATAGATGAAGAGTTGGATAGCTATTTGAACCAGAAGTAGATTTTATTTTTTAAGAGACATATATTCCTGCACTGCAACAGGGCATTTTTGCCTTTGATGTGGTGCATTTTTTTAATAATTAAATAAGAACAAATGGAAATTATATCATTGGTGATTACGGGACTCGTTTGTTTGCTTGTAGGCGCGACAGTGGTTTTTGTAATAGGAAAGACCTTGTTGAAGACACGGGCACAATCGATTATAGAAGAAGCCGCAAAGGAAGCTGAAGTAATTAAAAAGAATAAATTGCTTGAAGTAAAAGAAAAGTTCCTGCATCTGAAAGCTGATATGGAAAAGCAGGCAAATGCACGTAATGCGAAATTGCAGTCTGCAGAAGCCAAAGCAAAGCAACGGGAATTGCAACTTAATCAACAACAGCAGGAGTTGCAACGAAAAAAAGCTGAGTCTGATGCAATACGTGCCAATCTGGACACACAAATAGAAATTGTAGAGAAGAAAAAAGCCGAATTGGAACGTTTGCATAAGGCCGAGGTTGAACGTTTGGAACATCTTTCGGGACTTTCGGCAGAAGAAGCGAAAGAAAAGCTTATCGAATCGTTAAAAGAAGAGGCGAAGACGCAGGCGGCATCTTATATTAATGATATTATGGATGAAGCCAAACTGACTGCAAATAAAGAGGCGAAACGAATTGTAATACAAAGCATTCAGAGAGTGGCGACAGAGACGGCGATAGAAAATTCGGTGACGGTGTTCCATATCGATTCAGATGAAATAAAGGGCCGTATTATCGGTCGTGAAGGCCGTAATATTCGGGCATTAGAGGCCGCAACAGGTGTAGAAATAATTGTGGATGATACTCCCGAGGCGATTGTTTTGTCAGCGTTCGACCCTGTTCGTCGTGAGATTGCTCGTTTGGCATTGCATCAGTTGGTAACGGACGGACGCATTCATCCTGCCCGTATCGAAGAAGTAGTTGCGAAAGTAAGAAAGCAAATCGAGGAGGAAATTATCGAGACCGGAAAACGTACGGCTATAGATTTAGGTATTCACGGGTTACATCCCGAATTGATCAGATTAGTGGGGAAAATGAAATATCGTTCTTCTTACGGACAAAATCTGTTGCAACACTCTCGGGAAACAGCAAATCTTTGTGCTATAATGGCTTCGGAATTAGGGTTAAATCCTAAGAAGGCGAAACGTGCAGGCCTTTTGCACGACATCGGAAAAGTACCCGATGAAGAACCGGAATTACCGCATGCTTTATTGGGTATGAAATTAGCGGAAAAATATAAAGAGAAGTCCGATATTTGCAATGCGATAGGAGCTCATCATGATGAAACGGAAATGGCAAGCTTGCTTGCTCCGATCGTTCAGGTTTGTGATGCGATATCGGGAGCACGTCCGGGAGCACGTCGGGAGATTGTAGAAGCATATATTAAACGTCTTAATGATTTGGAACAGTTAGCCCTTTCATATCCGGGAGTTCTGAAAACATATGCGATACAGGCCGGGCGTGAGTTGCGTGTAATTGTCGGAGCTGATAAGATCGATGATACTGAAACGGAAAACCTGTCGACCGAAATCGCAAAGCGCATTCAAGATGAAATGACCTATCCAGGACAGGTGAAGATTACGGTTATCCGTGAAACCCGTGCGGTAAGCTTTGCCAAATAGGACGAGAGATCGGCTTATCTGCGACAAATAAATATTTAGGGCTGCAGGCTTCACCAAAATCTATGATTCTGAGTGCTGACTGTAGCTTTTTTTGATAAAACAGATTATATGAATAACACGTCAGATAATAATAACGAGAATACCCCGATATCGAAAAAAAGATGTAGGGCGAATAAGCTTGAGTGCTATGATTGGCTGTCTGATCTGCCGGAGTCTCATAGTGAGACGGAGATGGTGGAGGTACAGTTTAAGAATACGCGTAAAGGATATTATAAAAATTCCACCCATATTCATCTTGAAAAAGGAGATATGGTGGCTGTCGAGGGGAATCCGGGTCATGATATCGGAGAGGTGACTTTAACCGGGCGTCTTGTTTTGTTACAGATGAAAAAAAATGGGGTAAAATTGGATAATCCCGATTTGAAAAGGGTTTATCGTAAGGCCAAACCGAACGATTTGGAAAAATATGAAGAGGCCAAATCCCGAGAACATGACACGATGTTGCGTGCCCGTAAGATTGCTGAAGACTTGAATCTGGATATGAAAATCGGTGATGTAGAATATCAGGGAGATGGGAATAAGGCTATTTTCTATTACATTGCAGATGATCGTGTCGATTTCCGTCAATTGATAAAAGTGTTGGCCGAGGCTTTTCGGGTACGTATCGAGATGAAACAGATAGGAGCTCGGCAAGAAGCCGGACGCATCGGGGGAATAGGTCCTTGCGGACGCCAACTTTGTTGTTCTTCTTGGATGACTAATTTTGTATCGGTGGCGACAAGCGCGGCCCGCTATCAGGATATATCGTTGAATCCTCAAAAATTGGCGGGACAGTGTGCCAAGCTGAAATGCTGTTTGAATTTTGAGGTCGATGCTTATGTCGAAGGACAAAAAAAATTACCGTCCCGGGAAGTTGCTCTCGAAACGAAGGACAATACCTATTATCATTTTAAAACCGATATATTCAAACGGCAAATGACCTATTCGACAAGTAAGGAGATAGCCGCAAATCTGGTAACTGTAGATGCTTCCCGGGTTTTTGAGGTCATTGCGTTGAATAAAAAAGGTATAAAGCCCGATAAACTTGAAGTTCTGGACGACCAAGAACCGGTAAAAAAAGATTTTGAGGATGTAGTGGGGCAAGATAGTCTGACCCGTTTTGACAAAAGTAAAAAGCGGTCGGGTAATAATGGCGGAAACGGGCAGAATCGCCGTCGAAAGAAACCGGGTTTTAAGAGGAATAACGGAAACGAGGCTTCCGGAGCGATAACCGGACAGGAGACTGCTTCTTCTCAAAACGGAGTTCGTGGAAATAATAACCGAAATGGGAACAACAATAATGGAAAAAACAATAGCAACAACCGGACGGGAAGTACACCTGAGTAAGGTGATACTGTTATTCTGTCTGCCGATACTGTTTTTTTCCTGTAACACAAAGGACGTGTATCATACGTTTAATCACATTCCCGAACGGGGATGGGATAAGCGTGTGATAGAGCGTTTTTCTCCGGTAATTGAAGATACGATAAGTACCTATGACATAGATTTGTCTTTGCGTTATACCAACGATTACAATTATAGAAACTTGTGGCTTTTTATTACCTGTGAAGCGGAAACAGGAGAGGAGTTTACCGATACGTTGAATTGTGTCTTGGCCGATGAGTATGGGAAATGGTTCGGTTCGGGTTGGGGAGCTTCCTATCAGCAGACGATTTCTTATAAGACCGATTTTAATTTCCCCCGTAAGGGAAGGTATTCTATTTCTGTTCAACAGGGAATGCGTGATGATGTAATTCCCGGAATTACGGAAGTCGGCATAAAAATAACTCCCGCAACATCCGTTGCTGGAGAATGAACTTAATAAGTCCGGACATAGCCGGTCTCGATATCGCAGGCATAAGCATAACGGGTTAACAAATCTGTCGTTAGCTTTATAGCGTTTTCTACACCGTTTTCTCCTGAATATCCGTTGATAATGATTAGTATTTGTGTCGTATCGGGAGAAAGTTTTGTCCTTTCTTCGTCACTTGTCGGTGTCCCGATAGGACCTGTTGCATCTCTATATACCGGAAGATTTTCTATGTTCAATATACCCCGTCCTATAGCATGGAATAATTCGTTTTCTTTACCGACACCTAAAGTGAGAAATTCCCCGTCTATTTTTCCGGCATCAAAACCTCCTATAGAATATCCGGTACGAATAGACACCAAATTGATAAGATCCACTAATGTCGAGATACGGTATAATTCCATCCCCTTTGTCAACCGACGGCATAAAGCTTCGGCTGAAGGACGATAGCGATTCGGGTCTTTTCCTAAGTTTTTATATACTTTCCGTGTAGCCAGTATCGTTTCCCGTTTATTGATTGTTTCTAAAGGGTATTCTTGTCGGATTTGAGTTATTTCCTCTTCAATCTCTTTCCAAAGAGATTCGTTATATAAACTGTTTTTTACTTGAGCACAGACAAGTCCGGCAGTAAACCCGGGGCATGTTTGTTTGATTGTATCCGAGATAGAAAGTCGTATTTTCATTTGTTTGTATTGAAAATTGCAAGACAAAAATACGAATTCGTATTCTTACTATATAAGAATCGTCTTAAATTTTATGGAAATATTTTTTTGACTTATTGTTTTTTGTTAACTTTATCGTCATATAGACAAATCTTTATTCGATTTCAATTTTACAATACATACATAATTATGAAAGCACCTCGTATAATAAGTTTATTAGTGTTCTTCTGTTGTTGCGTTTTATTACGAGCCGAAGACAGCTCTCCGTTGAGGCTGGGTATTGTCGGTCTTTCTCATTCCCATTTACATGAAGTGTTGGTCAGGCTCGATAGGGGCGATTTTCAGATTGTCGGAGTCGCAGAAAGAGATGCAGCTCTTAGAGAAAAGACTCCGTTACGAAAAAAGGTCGACCCTTCTCTTTTTTATGAGAATTTAGAGGAAATGCTCGATAAATCGCAACCTGAAGCTGTTATTGTATATGAGCCTATTTATGATCATTTGCGGGTTGTTGAAGCGTGTGCTCCGAGGGGGATACATGTTATGGTAGAAAAACCCCTTGCCGTAAGTATGAAACATGCCAACCGTATGGCAGAACTTGCACGGAAGAATGATATATTGTTGTTGACCAATTATGAAACCACGTGGTATGATACGAACCATGAAGCTTATCGTTTGATAAAGGACAAGGGGGCTATTGGTGACATAACCCGTATGGAGGTTTATGACGGACACCAAGGTCCGGTCGAGATTAAATGCAGCGAAGAATTTCTCCGGTGGTTGACAGATCCGGTATTGAACGGAGGAGGAGCGGTGACCGATTTCGGTTGTTACGGGGCGAATTTGGCTACATGGTTTTTTGACAATCAAAAACCTGTCAGCGTATATGCGGTCTTGAAACATCAGAAGCCGCATGTATATCCTGAAGTTGATGATGATGCAACGATTATACTTGAGTATCCTTCGGCGACTGTTCAGATTATGGGTTCATGGAATTGGCCGATGAATAGAAAAGATATGCATATTTACGGTTCACAAGGGTATATTTATCAAGATACGCCTGTCAAGATGCGGGTTTATACAGATAGAAAGGAAAATTCTGTCGTTGCTCCTCGATTAAAGGCTCCGTATAATGATCCGTTCTATTTTCTGAAAGCTGCGGTACGGAAAGAAATACAAATTTCTCCGCAAGACTTATCTTCATTAGAGAACAATCTGATCGTTGTAGAAATACTCGAGTCTGCCGTGAAAAGTGCAGAAAAAGGCAAGGTGATCCGTCTGAAAAAATAAATTTTTTAAGAGGAATATTATTAAATTATACAATAGAGCTTAGCCGAGATTAGATGACGGGCTCTGAAATTATTATTAATCATAAAAAATTTGAACTATGGAAAATGTTTCTTTTTCCCAAAGTATGATGTTTCGTAAATCTTGGGATTTTATGAAAAAACAAGGAGTTACTATGGTTGGCTTGTATTTAGCCTTTATGGTCGTGTCTCTGTTTTTGGGCCTTATCTCGGGAAATGATGTTACTTCAGTGCGTTATATTTTGGGGAATTTATTGGCTGCGATATTGTCTTGGGGATTTGGAATGGGGTTCGGCAAATTGATTTTGAATATTCTTGACGGGATGGAACCGAAAATGAGTGTATTCCTCTCTATTTGGTCTCGGGCATGGACTTATTTGAAGTTAGAGATTTTGATTTTATCGGTTATTGTCGTTTTGGGATTGATTGCTTTTATTGTGGCTGATTTTGCCATAAAAACTCCCCTGGCAATTTCACTCTTCATACCTTTACTCGGTTATCTTATTTTAGCGGGTTTGTCTATCTTGTTATGTTGGATTATGATTCGCATCTCTTTTGCGGGGATGATTATACTCGATACGGAGTTAGGATGCAGGGCGGCGTTGAAAAGGAGTTGGTGCATAACAAAAGGTTATGAGTGGAAACTCATATTATTGTATTTGTCGATATTGTTATTGAATATATTGGGATTGCTTGCACTGGTTGTAGGTGTATTTTTTACTATAGTCATGAGTTTGTTTATAAGTACGATTGCTTACAGAGTGCTTTGGGCGCTTTACCGGGAAAACGAAAGTCTTAAGACAGAGATTTCCGTAATGAACCATGATAATAAAGAATTCGGTGAATAGTAGCCGGTTATAAGGGTCAGATTTTAGAGAAATCCACGTAAATCTTCTTTCTTCCACTTAAGAGGGACAGATGTGTGTATGATAGTATCAAAAGAAATCGGGATATTCAGTAAATGTCCCTAAAAAGTAAGATGGCATATAAAGTCGATAGGGTATAATCACTTTATATGCCATTATTATTGCTCTTTTTCTGTGTTTTTTCATATA